>Ga0208398_100240_pt1 | contig 45552 bp, 26 predicted proteins | sample LakWasMe79_HOW10_2_FD_183905 | JGI IMG/M metagenome (GOLD analysis project Ga0208398, IMG submission 183905) | Freshwater sediment methanotrophic microbial communities from Lake Washington under simulated oxygen tension - Sediment Metagenome... | ecosystem: Environmental > Aquatic > Freshwater >...
GTAGTAGTATTAGTTGTTGCAACAGAATACGTTCCCGGAGTTAAGTTTGCAAATGTAGCTCCCGCCTGAGTTACCGCTGCCACAACAGGTGAAGTTCCTGTTACGGTATAAGTTACATTGGCAGCCGGCGCAGGCACAGTAACAACGATTGTTCCGGTTGTTACGGTACAGGTTGGCTGTACAGTTACACTGGCCGTAGGTGCTGCCGGGTTTGCCGGTACAGGATTTACAGTTAAGCTTACAGCATTTGAAGTACATACTGTAACAGTATTATTAATAGTTACTGAATACGTTCCCGGGCTTAAGTTTGCGAATGTTGCTGTCGACTGCGTTACCGCTGCCACAACAGGAGACGTTCCTGTTACCGTATAAGTAAGATTGGCATTAGGAGCAGGCGCACTTACGACAATAGTTCCGGTTGCTACGGTACAGCTAGGCTGTACAGTTACACTGGCCGTAGGTGTTGGCGGAATTGCAGGTACTGCATTTATAGTTAGGCTTATTGCACTTGAAGTACATCCTGAGGTAGTATTGGTGGTTGTTAACGAATACACTCCTGGACTCAAGTTTGCAAATGTAGCTGCCGCTTGTGTTACTGCCGCCACTACTGGAGACGTTCCTGTTAAGGTATAAGTTACATTTGCAGCTGGTGCCGGAACAGTTACCACTATTGTTCCTTTTGGAGTGGGGCAGGTAGGCTGAGCGGTTACGCTGGCTGTAGGTGTAGCAGGTGTTACCGGCTGTACATTAATAACTACATTGGCAGATGGTGCCGAAGCCGAAGCGCACCCTGCCTGTGTTACTGTAAAATTATACGTGCCAGCAGTCAGTCCACTGATTGTAGTGGTTGCTCCACTTAAACTTGTAGTTGCACCAGAAGTACCAGTTCTTGTAAGTGTATAGGAGCCAGGTGTAGGTAAACCGCTTAGCACCACACTACCTGTGGCTACTCCACAAGTGGGTTGTGTGATGGTTCCAACTGTTGGAGGCGGGAGAGATCCAACTAAGACAGTAATGGTATTGCTGACCGCACTACACCCCCCCCCTGCGGATCCATAAATGGCATAGCGGCGGAAGTATGTTGTTACGCTAATATTTGGAGAATCATAAGTAGCGGTCGCTGATGGAGTACCAATATTGGTAAAGTTGACATTGTCTGTTGAAGACTGCCATTGATAAGTAAAACCATATCCAGCTATTGGAGTTGCAACCGTTGCGGCAGCTGTCGAGCTAAATGCCGCAGGATTAAATGGACTTGTACAGGAACTTTGATCTGTGGCAATTGAACCCGGACTTAGAGTAGGGTTTCCATTTACTGTTAATGTAATGACATCACTGGTGCCTGGGCATCCATTAACGGTAAGTATTAATCGGAAATAATAAGTACCCGGTGTGGATTCAAAAATGGTATAAGCAGGGTCAAATAGATATTGCGGCGCAGTGCTTGTAGGACCAGGCGCATTTACCCAAGTTGCCTGATTATCATAACTTACCTGCCATTGTCCGGTTGCTGTAGGACCAAATGTAGTAGCGTTTACTCCAGCAGGATTACCCGAATGGACATCAATATCATTTTCGGCTGCAGCTATATGTCCACAGGCAGCTATGCTGTAAGTTTTGTCGTTTTGCTGTTCAGTAAATTCAACCGTAACAACTGGTGTTGGCGTAACTGTTATTGCAGCCGTTGCTGTTCGGGTAAGACTACTGCAGCCTGCGGGTGTACGAGCTTCCGCATAATAAGTGGTTGTGCCTCCAGGGGGCGTAACAAGTAAATTATTTCCGCTGTTACTGTTTCCAATACTGGATCCCCCTGTAGCTGCTGTGTACCAATATATTGTATTACCGGCAGAAGTGGCATTCAGATTAATAGTTCCAGAGCCGCATATTGTAACTGTTGAGTTAGGAGTAACTGAAGTTGGAGCAGCGGGAGTGGTATTTACTGTTAAAGTAACGCCACTGGAAGTAACGAGGCATGTGGCACTATTGAGGATTACATCAAAAGTGACACCATTATCACCGATAGGAGGATTGGTAATCGTTAGCGTTGCGGTAGTAACACCGCTATATGGTGCCACGTTGGTTAAATTTACACCATTTCTTCTCCATTGATAAGTTGTAACTCCTGTTGCCCCTACATTAATAGTTACAGTTCCTGTTCCTGAACAAGCATTTGCAGAGGGAATGGCGGCTGGTTGTGTTGTAATGACAGGGAGAACATTTGAAGTTACCGAGGCAGTGGCAGTTCGGGTTGAACTGACGCAACCATTACTGTTAAGCGCTTCTGCATAATAAACCGTAGCTGTTGGGGCGGATACCTGAAAATTTGCTCCACTTACAGAGTTTCCAATCGAAGAACCACCGGAAGCGACTGTATACCAATTAATTGTATTGCCAGCTGGAACAGTAGCATTCAAAGGGGTTTTTCCGTCCGAGGTACAAACTGATACTGGACTACTTGGTGTGACAGCTGTTGGGGGTGCAGGAGATGCATTTACCGTTAAGGTTGCATTGTTAGAAACAAGTCCACATGTCGAACCATTGAGCATTACAGTATAAGTTCCTGCGTCTGTGACAGCTGGGTTGGTTATAGTTAAAGTCGCTGTAGTAACCCCACTAAAAGGGGCAACATTTGTTAAGTCCACACCATTTCTTCTCCATTGCCAGGTAGTGGCTGTAGAGGTTATGCTGATAGTCCTTGTCCCAGATCCGGCACAGACGGCAGCAGGAGAAACCGGTTGAACACTGATAGTAGGCGGTGCGCTTGCAGTTACTGAGCCAGTTGCTGTACGTGTGGAGCTAAAACAACCTGCAGGTGTACGCGCATCAGCATAATAGGTTGTTGTGGCATTGCTTGGCGGTGTTATTGAAAAGTTTGCGGCGCTTGCCGAAGTTCCAAGATTACCTCCTCCAGTGGGTACTGTGAACCAATAAATAGTATTGCCGGTAGAAGTAGCATTTAAGTTGATGTTTGTACCGTTGCAAATATTTTGAGGAGTATTAGGAGTAACCGATGAAGGAGTAGCCGGTAAGGGATTTAAGGTCAAAGCAACTGCATTTGAAGTCGCTGAGCAACCTTGGCCATCTGTTATGACCACATCAAAAGAGGCACCATTTTCAGATATGGGAGGATTGGTTATGGACATGGTCGCTGTAGCAACATTTGAATATGGAGCGGCATTGCTCAAATTTGTTCCGTTTTTTCTCCATTGATAAGTTAAAGATGTCCCTGTTGCAGTAACACTGATGGTTCTTGTTCCTGTTCCTGGACAAACAGCCGCAGGGGCAACAGGTTGAACAGTAATAACCGGAAGTGCATTTACTGTTAAAGCAACAGCGTTTGATGTCACTGAGCAGCTTTGGGCATCTGTTATAACCACATCAAAAGAGGCGCCGTTTTCAGATATTGCAGGATTGGTTATGGACATGGTCGCTGTATCAACATTTGAATATGGAGCAGTATTGGTTAAATTCGTCCCGTTTTTTCTCCATTGATAGGTCAAAGATGTTCCTGTTGCGGTTACGCTGATGGTTCTTGTTCCCGTTCCGGCGCAAACCGCAGTAGGTGCAACGGGTTGAGCAGTAATTACGGGAAGAGCAGTTACTGTAATTAAACCAGTTGCTGTTCGGGCAGTGCTGACACACCCCGGGGATGATTCAGCTTCAGCGTAATAAGTAGTATCTCCAGTAGGTGAGACAGAAAAATCAATACCACTTGCAGATGACCCAATGGAAGTGCCTCCTGTCGGCACTGTATACCAGTTAATAGTGTTTCCTGTAGAAGTTGCATTCAAGTTAGTGCTTTTTCCATTACAGATAGATATGCCGCTTGAAGGAGTGACAGGAGTTGGAGCAGTAAGTGCAGCTGGTGTATTGTATGTTATTGTAATCTGGCCTGCACCTCCATTTCCACCGTTTGAAGGGCCAGTTCCAGCCACTAACAAACCGCCGCCACCGGCACCGCCAGGAGCAGTTCCATCATTTCCGTTTGATTCCACGGTTACAGCGAGTCCTCCATTTCCTCCGTTGGCACCGTTTCCTCCGGCTTCACCGGTTGCAGATGTTCCTGTGATTCCATTATCACCGGAAGTATTTGTTGTTCCTCCTGAGGCTGTCCCGCCGGTACCAGCTGTTCCTTGATCCTGAAATCCTCCAGTACCTCCGTTAGCGGTTAAAGCCAAAATGGTAGTCAGACTTCCGTCCCCGCCGTTTGCAGTACCTCCTAAACCTCCGGAACCAACAGTATAATTAATGATCTGACCGGGAGTTACCGTTACGGTATAAGTGCTATATGCGCCACCTCCGCCACCGGAACCTCCATTGGAATTGATTGTAGCACTTCCACCGCCTCCACCGCCTCCCCATGCCTCAACGGTAAGGGAAGTAACTCCACAAGGAACTGTCCAGGTGCTTGTGCCGGGGGTTGTAAGATTTACAGTAGTTGTTTGGGCAAAAATGGAATTCCCAAACATTAAAAGAATTAAAACAGTCCAAAATAAAATAACTGTTTTCAATGAATACTGCTTCAAGTTGAGATAGAATTTTTTCATACTGCACCTTTTTATTATTCAATAATTGAATTTAAAAACGGTAGTTACACTTCCATTTTTAATTAGTAGTAGTAGGTACAAAAAAAGATTTCGGGTAAGTGGTTCAATTATTCGATAATCAATATTTTTAGTAGTTCGAAATATTGATTTTTGTTATCTTAAAACAACACATAAATATACAACGACAATTATTAAAAGTTAAATTAAGTCGTTGAAATTCAGTTTTATCCGTTATTGTGATGCTTTTTTTGGGCTTCTTTTTTGGATATATGTCTTTTTTGGTTAATTCTTTGTTATTTTTAAGAAATCCTATTTTCTTCATAAGACACTGGCTTGAAAATCTTATTTTTAAAAAAAAAAATAATCACTTTGACAGGTGTTCTGTCGGTTGAAAAGATGCTGATTTTAACCTTTAGTTATAACTGATTTTTTGGTAAAGCCATATTGGAAAAATGTATTTTAAAAGAGTTTGACAATGGTTTTAATCTTCACCTCCGATTGCTGTCGTGATTATAATTTGGTTATAAAAGCAGTTTTATAAGAAAAGCGCACTAAATTAAATTGAAAATTTTATTCGCGCTTCTTTTATTTTTTAATATGATGTAGTTAATAGTTTTTTTTAACACTTATATCGAAAATGTTGTTAAAATGACATTTGTATTTTATGAATAATGTAACTTAGTGCTATAATTTTATAATTGAATTAACATTTGTTTAAATATAAAAGACTTGTTTTTTTCTTTAAAAAATAGAAGTCATAATTTGAAAAAAAATAGATACCCCAATTCTATATTTTTTCGTAAAGGGATAAATTTTAAAAATAGAGACCCCATTTCTATATTATTTGCCATAATTTTTTTTAAAATAGTTAGAAAAAATAGAAACCCCAATTCTATATTTTCTTTATCAAGATAGATGCCCCAAACGCTATCGATTTATTTTGTTACCCAAGAGATCCCCATTCTGCCGATTTTAGTCTACCTCGTTGCGCATATCGTATTCGTTATTAATAATTTTAATTTCATAAATATGAAAACATTTCTACCTAAATCCGGAATTTTTGCTATTGTTTTTTTAATTGCGAATTTGTTTTTTGTTAGTAGTTCATTTGGACAAAATACAGGGCTTTTACCTCCAACAACTAGTTTGAGTGTCAGTAGTGTTACAAATGTTGCAAATGGATTGGCATCGGATAATACTTATGCTGTTTTCGACGCAAATGGTGATACTGGAGATTATGGGGGGTTCGGTATTAGTATACCAGCTGGGTCCATTATTTTAGGAATAGAGGTGCAATTAGAAGGGAATCGTCCTTCTGGTGGTGGAAGGGATGTAACTGTTCAACTTACTTGGAATAATAAAACAAATTTTACTGCTACTAAAACAATTACAGCATTTGGCACGGCCGATGCTCTCCGTACTGTCGGTTCTCCAACAGACACATGGGGACATAGTCCTTGGGCACTTAGCGAATTTGGTAATACTAATTTTTTCGTAAGAGTTGCTTCAACAGGTGGTGGTGGAACCATAAACTTGGATCAAGTTTTAGTAAGAGTTTATTATTGTACACAACCAACTATTACAGCTAGTAGTACAGCTGCCGCTGTTTGTTTTAGTGCTAGTTCACAAACCACTACTTTGGCATATACTGCTACTACAAATAGTCCAACTTCTTATAGCATCGCATGGACAGGTATGGCAAATCAAAGTTCAACTGCATTTGCTTTTAATGCTGGTGGTGGGACAATAACTGGTATTACAATACCGGCATCGACTGCAGTAGGTACTTATAATGGAACCATGACTATTACCAATGCGGGAGGGTGTACTTCTACCACTCCAATAAGTGTTACTGTAAATGCATTACCTACTGCTAATGCCGGTTCTTCTCTAAGTCCTATATGTCAAGGAGGAACCTCAGCTGCATTAGGAGGTTCCGTAGGAGGTTCCGCCACTGGTGGAACATGGTCAGATGGTGGAATTGGAGGAACATTTAGCCCAGGAGATACTAATTTGAATGCTACCTGGACACCACCTCCCGGATATAGTGGCACAGCAACATTGACTCTGACATCAAGTGGAGGGTTATGTGGTACTAAAACAGCTTCAAAAACTCAAGTAGTAAATATCCAACCCACAGCATCAGCAGGAGTAACTCAAACGATATGCTCAAATAAAACTGCTATTATAAACGGAACAGCTTTAAATGGGACTATAGTCTGGACAGTAGAGGGAGGAGCAACTGTAGGTACACTTGATAATCCAAATATAGAATCGCCTGTATTTACACCAGATCAATACTTTGAAGGGACAGCTACTTTAACCATGACCGTTACTAATGCGGGTTGTGTAGCAGTTTCCGCAACGTCTGTTGTAATTGTAAATGGCGGTGCAGCTACCGTAGATCCGGGAGCCAATGTTACGGTTTGTATGACAACTCCGGGAGAGGTAGCGTTATCAGGGATAGTTGGAGGTGGCGCATCTTCTGGAACATGGTCGGGTGGTAATGGAACGTTTTTTCCAAATAATTCAGATTTGGCAACAAGTTATACACCAACCCAAGCTGAAATAGATTTAGGTTCAGTAACCTTGACCTTAACTTCTGAAGACCCGGGAGGATTATGTCCTGGCGCGGTATCTAGGTCTAAAACCATTACTTTTAAGAAAGCACCTATAGCAACAGCAGGAGGCAGTACAGCTATATGTCCTGGTAGCAGTGTATTGGTAAGTGGCGCCGCATCCAGTAATGGAACAATATTGTGGACTCATAATGGAAATGGTACGCTTAGTGGTGCGGCTACTTTGACACCAACATATGCATCAGTTGCAGCTGATGCAGGGAATACGGTTACTTTAACGTTGACAGTTTCCAACAGTCCCTGCCCGGATGCTACAGCAACATATACTATAGTCGTTAATCCATTACCGGATAGTAAGAGTCTGGTTGGGTCTGCTTCTACCATTTGTTCCGGATCCGGTACAGATATACAAGTAATTGACTCTCAATATGATTTTACTCTGGGCATACAGTACCAATTGCGAAATAATGCAAACAATGCTGCTGTTGGAATTCCAGTCTCAGGCACTGGAACAACAATTAATTTGCCTACAGGAGTCTTGACTAATAGTACAGCTAGTCCAATTACATTTACATTTAATGTGTTGGCTACCAATTTGAATACAAATTGTTCTGTACAAATGGCTAATCTTGTAACAATTACCGTGAATCCGGCACCATTGAATAGAGCGATAACGGGGCCAGGTGCTGCAATATGTACAGGATCCTCAGCAACTATTACCGTGGGAACAGCATCTGCAAGTGTAAATGGTACAACTTATCAGTTGAGAAATAATGCCGATAATAGTAATATAGTAGGCAGTACGGTTACGATTTCGAATACAAGTACTGCATCATTCGGCTTATCGACATTGGCCTTGGCAACTACCACTACATTTAATGTGTTGGCTACAATTAATGCAACAGGTTGTTCAGCGCAAATGACAGGAACACCAACGGTAACGGTAAATCAGCTAATATCTAATAATACTATAAGTGCAGATCAATCTATTTGTTCAGGAGCTGCACCTGCAGGTTTGGTTGGAAGCACACCTACAGGCGGTAATGGAACTTATACTTATTTATGGGAGCAAAGTACAAATAATGATAATGGTACAGGTACTTGGGCTAATGCGAGTATTACTAATGGTGCAAGCGCTTCAAGAACCTTACAAAATTATACGCCGCCTCAAACACCCCCATCAACAGTAACAACATGGTATAGAAGAACAGTTACTTCAGCCCCATGTGGTGCCAGTATTTCACCTGCTGTTAAAATAACAGTCAATCCCTTACCAACCGTTTATGCTGTTACAGGTGGAGGTGCATATTGCGCAGGTGGGGCAGGTATGCCTATTGGTTTAAGCAATTCGCAAACAGGAGTAAATTACCAATTGTATTTAGGAGCTTCTCCAGATGGACCTGCTGTAGCAGGAACAACGGGATCTGCAATCACTTTTGGAAACAAAACGGTAGCGGGTACTTACACTGTGATTGCAACAGCAACATATAATATTACTACAAATTGTTCTTCGAATATGACTGGATCTGCAACTATTACTGTCAATCCAGTTCCTGTCACTGTTGGAGCTTCGGTTTGCTTAGGGGAAAGTGGAGGAGTGTTGACTTCTTCTTGTCCTAATCCGAATGTGAGCGCGGGACCAAAAGATCCAGGAACAGGTGTTACTGCAGCTGGAGCGGGAACGGCTTGGACTAATCCAACTAGGGTTGTGTTAGATGATGCCAGTTATGCTACGGCAGCTACTACAGCTTTAGGGGGTGCTGTAACAACGAATAGTCTTCAAGCAACAAATTTTGATTTCTCAGCAATTCCAAATACTGCAACTATTTTAGGGATTCAGATTGCCATTAAACGATTTTCTAGTGTCGATGCATTTAGCGATTTTGTAAGGGACAATACAGTTAGTTTGATGAAAGCAGGAGTTGTAGCAGGCAGTAATTATGCTATTACAGGAACTAATTGGCCTGTTACAAATACAACTGTTGTTTCTTATGGTGGAGCTTCCGATTTATGGGGAACAACCTGGACTCCAGCCGATATTAAGACTGTAAATTTTGGAGTCGCTTTATCTGCAAATATCGCTAAATCTGGTTTTAATGTCAACACAGCTTCTGTAGATAATATGAAAATTACGGTTTACTATCTAGCGAATGGTGTCCTCAATTGGTACACAGCTTCTTCTGGAGGAACATTAATCGGTACAGGTTCACCCTTTAACCCAGTTGGGGTTTTAAATTCAGGCTTGCCTGATACAAATACTGCCGGCACCACTTCTTTCTATGCAGAATGTACTTCGGTTCCTGGTTGTCGTACTAAAACTGATTTTGTTATAAAACCTTTGCCAACTATGACCTGTCCATCCAATTCATCAGTATGTGTTGATGCGGCGGCTTACGTGTTAACAGGAGCTTCTCCAGCAGGAGGAACCTATAGCGGAACAGGCGTAAGTGCGAACAATTTCAACCCAGCAACAGCAGGAGTTGGTCCACATACGATCACATATTCCTATACGGACACGGCTGGTAATGGCTGCAGTAATTCTTGCTCATTTACTATTACAGTGAATCCATTACCTACTATGACCTGTCCATCCAATTCATCAGTATGTGTTGATGCTGCGGCTTACGTGTTAACAGGAGCTTCTCCAGTAGGAGGAACCTATAGCGGAACAGGAGTCAGTGCTAATAATTTCGATCCAGCAACAGCGGGAGTTGGTCCGCATACCATAACGTATTCCTATACGGATGGTAATGGCTGCAGTAATTCATGCTCATTTACTATTACGGTGAATCCATTACCTACTCTGACCTGCCCATCCAATTCATCAGTTTGTGTTGATGCAGCAGCTTACGAGTTAACAGGGGCTTCCCCAGCAGGAGGAACCTATAGCGGAACGGGAGTAAGTGCGAACTATTTCGATCCTGCGGCAGCTGGAGTTGGTCCGCATACGATAACGTACACCTATACAGATGGCAATGGCTGCAGTAATTCATGCACATTTACTGTTACGGTGAATGCATTACCAACTGTAAGCTGTCCTTCTGACCAGACGGTATGTCTAAATACAGTAGCTTATGAATTAACAGGGGCTTCCCCGGCAGGAGGAACCTATAGCGGAACAGGCGTAAGTGCGAACTATTTTGATCCTGCGACAGCAGGAGTTGGTCCGCATACAATAACATACACCTACACAGATGGCAATGGATGCAGTAATTCATGCACATTTACTGTTACGGTAAATACATTACCAACTGTAAGCTGCCCTTCCGATTCATCGGTATGTGTTGATGCAATAGCTTACGAATTAACAGGGGCTTCCCCGGCAGGAGGAACCTATAGCGGAACAGGCGTGAGTGCGAACAATTTTGATCCTGCAACAGCTGGAGTTGGCCCGCATACCATAACATACACCTATACAGATGGGGATAGCTGCAGTAATACATGCACATTTACTATTACGGTGAATCCATTACCTACTCTGACCTGCCCATCCAATTCATCAGTTTGTGTTGATGCAGCAGCTTACGAATTAACAGGAGCTTCCCCGGCAGGAGGAACCTATAGCGGAACGGGAGTAAGTGCGAACTATTTCGATCCTGCGGCAGCTGGAGTTGGTCCGCATACGATAACGTACACCTATACAGATGGCAATGGATGCAGTAATTCATGCACATTTACTGTTACGGTGAATGCATTACCAATTGTAAGCTGTCCTTCTGACCAGACGGTATGTCTAAATACAGTAGCTTATGAATTAACAGGGGCTTCCCCAGCAGGAGGAACCTATAGCGGAACAGGCGTAAGTGCGAACTATTTTGATCCTGCGACAGCAGGAGTTGGTCCGCATACAATAACATACACCTACACAGATGGCAATGGATGCAGTAATTCATGCACATTTACTGTTACGGTAAATACATTACCAACTGTAAGCTGCCCTTCCGATTCATCGGTATGTGTTGATGCAATAGCTTACGAATTAACAGGGGCTTCCCCGGCAGGAGGAACCTATAGCGGAACAGGCGTGAGTGCGAACAATTTTGATCCTGCAACAGCTGGAGTTGGCCCGCATACCATAACATACACCTATACAGATGGGGATAGCTGCAGTAATACATGCACATTTACTATTACGGTGAATCCATTACCTACTCTGACCTGCCCATCCAATTCATCAGTTTGTGTTGATGCAGCAGCTTACGAATTAACAGGAGCTTCCCCGGCAGGAGGAACCTATAGCGGAACGGGAGTAAGTGCGAACTATTTCGATCCTGCGGCAGCTGGAATTGGTCCGCATACGATAACGTACACCTATACAGATGGCAATGGCTGCAGTAATTCATGCACATTTACTGTTACGGTGAATGAGACAGTGGTAGCCAGCGGAACTAAAGTAGATGTGTTGTGTAAAGGTGGAACAAACGGATCCATTGATTTGAGTGTTAGCGGCGGAAGTGGCTCGTACATCTATTTATGGAGCAACGGAGAAACCACTCAAGATATTAGCGGATTAGCTTCTGGAACCTATACTGTAACGATTACAGAATCCAACGGCTGTGCCATAACCGGTACAACTAGTTTCACCATTGGAGAACCATTGGAAGTATTGGACGCATCGATAACAGCACAGGACAATGTAGCTTGCTTTGGAGGTAACACAGGCTCTGCTACAGTAACTGCCACAGGCGGAACTCCTGAATATACTTATTTATGGGATGATGCATTGGCACAGACTACTGCTACCGCAACCAATCTAGCAGCAGGAACTTATCATGTAACAGTGACTGATGCCAATGGCTGCATAGATAATGCAACAGCAACAATAATTGTAGCTGACAATGAACTGCCTACTGTTATTACAAAAAATATCGAAATTGAGTTGAATCCAACGAGTGTAGGTATTACTGCTTTGGATGTTGACAATGGTTCGCATGATAATTGTGCCATTCAATCAATGAGTGTGTCACCGGATAGTTTTACTTGTCTCAACGTTGGTCCTAACACAGTGACTTTAACTGTAACGGATACTAATGGTAAGATAAATTCTGGAACAGCTATTGTAACTGTAAAAGATAATATTAAACCAGTTATTAGCAATATGCCGGCAAATAAAACAGTTAACCTTTCCGGAGGCAATTGTTCAGCTTTGGTTAAGTGGACAGCTCCAACAGCAACAGATAACTGTGGAGTAGCCAGCTTGCTAAGCGATGATGATACTTACAATGAAAATGGTTCAACTTTATTAGGAACAGGAGTTCACACAATTATTTATACTGCGACCGATGTGAACGGCAATGTAAAAACAGCAAGCTTTACAGTAACTGTACTTGATCATACAGCACCAACAATAACAAATTGTCCTGCTAATGTAACTGTAAACACAGATAATAATATTTGCGGAGCGAGAGTATACTACATACAGCCAAATGTAAATGATTGTAATGGGGCGACCTTGAGCATTAACAATACTAGTTACTTATCCGGTAATATATTCCCGACTGGAACTACAACAGTAATTTGGACAGCGACTGATTCATCAAATAATGTGTCACAATGCAGCTTTACAGTAACTGTTGAAGATCATCAGGCTCCTGTAGCTAATGTTGCATCATTGCCAACTGTAACCGGTGAATGTTCCGCAACCGCAATCGCACCAACAGCATTGGATAACTGCGACGGAACTATTACAGGGGTGCCAAATGGAGCTGTAACATTCAGCAGTCCGGGATCCCACACAATTACGTGGACTTACACAGACACTCATGGCAACAGTTCTACACAAGACCAGACAGTGAACATTACCGCCACACCTCCGGTTATTAATACTCAACCGGTCAGCATAACTAAGTGCGAAGGACAGTCAGCAGGATTCAGTGTTAGTGCTGCTTCAGCAACTGGTTATCAATGGCAGGTTGACTCCGGCAGTGGATGGGGAGATATTGGAAGTGAAACTAGCAGTACCTTGAATATTGTTTCAGTTACAAACGGAATGGACGGATGGAAATATAGAGTAGTTGTCAGCAATTTATGCAGCAGTGTAACATCTGATGAAGTAATTCTGACAGTGAGCAGTCCATTCACAGTAAGCGACCAGCCGGATCAAAGTTTGTGTAACAACCCAAGTTTTACGATGACACAAAGTGTACCATCGGTTGGAACAGGAGTTTGGACTTTAATTAGCGGAAGCGCCACTATCACAACTTCTAATTCACCAACAACAACAATAACTAATGTAGTAGTTGGATCAAGTGCTACTGTTAGATGGACAGTCACAAGCGGTGGATGCAGCGGTTATGATGAGGTAACAGTGACTAACGGGGTATTGCCTTCAGTAAGTGACCAGCCAAATCAAACGTTGTGCAACAGTTCAAGTTTTACAATGACACAAAGTATGCCGTCAGTAGGAACAGGAGTTTGGACCTTAGAAAGCGGAAGTGCAAATATTACTTCACCAAATTCTCCAACAACGACTATAACAGGAGTAGGAGCGGGTACAAGTGCAATAGTGAAATGGACTGTAACCAATGGTTCTTGCAGCACCTCTGATGAGGTAACATTAACCAATGGAGCATTACCATCAGTAAGTGATCAGCCAAACCAAAACTTGTGTAATACTTCAAGCTTTACAATGACTCAAAGTACGCCGTCAATCGGAACAGGAATTTGGACTTTGGTAAATGGAAGCGCGACTATTACCGATTCACATTCGCCAACAACAACTATAACAGGAGTGGCAGTAGGAACAAGTGCAAAAATAAGATGGACAGTAACCAGTGGTTCCTGCAGCGCTTTTGATGACGTAACACTAACCAATACTATAATGCCATCTGTGAGCAATCAGCCGGATCAAACTTTATGTAATACTTCTAGTTTTACAATGACACAAACTACTCCGTCCGCAGGTACAGGTTTATGGACTTTGGTAAGCGGAAGTGCGACTATTACAACTCCTGGTTCTGCAACAACTACGATTACAGGTGTGGCATTGGGAGCAAGTGCAACAGTTAGATGGACAGTATCAAATGTTGACTGCAGCAGTTATGATGATGTAACGGTAACCAATGCAACATTGGCAGCTGTAAGCGATCAGCCAGACCAGACTTTGTGTAATTCATCAAGTTTTACAATGACTCAAAGTGCACCGTCACTTGGAAGCGGAAACTGGACTTTAATCAGCGGAAGCGCAAATATTACCTCACCTGGTTTACCAACGACAACAGTAACTGGAGTGGCAGCGGGAGCAAGTGCAACGGTAAGATGGACAGTAACCAGTGGTTCATGCAGTGCTTATGATGATGTGATAGTGACTAATACTGCGTTACCAACTGTAAGCAATCAACCGGATCAGGCAAAATGTAATGTTTCAACCTTTACAATGACGCAAAGCGGATCAGGTTCATGGTCATTGATAAGCGGTAGTGCAGTTATTACTACGCTAAGTTCTCCAACTACAACCATAACAGGAGTGGCAGTGGGAACAAGTGCAACTGTAAGATGGACAACAGGCAGCGGTTCTTGTACTGCTTATGATGATGTAATTGTTACTAATAATAATGCAGCACCAGTTGTAAGTGATCAACCAGATCAGGTTAAATGCAATACCTCAACCTTTACAATGACCCAAAGCGGATCAGGTACATGGTCATTGGTTAGCGGAAGCGCGACTATTACAACACCAAGTTCTCCAACCACAACGGTAACCGGAGTGGCAGTGGGAACAAGCGCAACTGTAAGATGGACAGCAGGCATCGGTTCTTGTACAGCTTATGATGATGTAATTGTTACTAATAATAATGCAGTACCAGTTGTAAGTGATCAGCCAGATCAGGTAAAATGTAATGTTTCAACCTTTACAATGACGCAAAGCGGATCAGGTACATGGTCATTGGTTAGCGGAAGCGCGACTATTACAACACCAAGTTCTCCAACGACTACTGTAACAGGTGTGGCAACGGGAACAAATGCTACGGTTAGATGGACAGCAGGCAGTGGCTCATGTACAGCCTATGATGATGTAAAAGTAACAAACAATGCAGGTTCTTCGTTTACAGCATCGATAGCGTCCGGCAGTCCTGATGCATTCTGCAGTGGTCTGACATTGACAGCAAATGCTTCAGTTTCGGGTAGTTATTCTTATTCATGGAGCCCTGGAGGAGCAACTACACCAAGTATTACCTTGTATAATTCATCCAGTGCGGGTACTTACACTGTAACAGTGACTCAAACTGGTGGATGTGGTGGAACAGCTCAAGCCAGCTATAATTATCAACCTCAGGACATTGTTAATGATTACACTATTCTAGGTTTTACAGATGTGAATTTGGGTACCAGAAATTTTGTTCAAAGTGGAAGTGTAGGGGTTACAAGACCTTTAGGTATGGCAGTAATTGGAGCAAACAGCACAGTGGCAGGGTCAGGTTCATTTGTAAAAGCGAGATTTATTTCTGTTCCTGCTTCATCAAATGTTCCAGCGAGAATTTATAGCGCAGCTACTGTAGTATTGCCTAATATGCAGACAAATTCAACCAGTACTGCAGGATTATCCGACTTGACTATTGCGAATAATACAACAGTGACCAAAACAGGTAATTACAAAAACGTAACGATAGGAACCAACTGTAATGTTACCTTTACTACAGGAACGATTTTCGGAACTATATCTATTGGTAAAAGCAGTCAGGTTAAATTTAATGCTAATGGTACAGGTGTTCTAAATGTTAATAGTATAAGCTTGGCTGATGGAACGGATGCAGCACCATCTAAATTGCTCTTCGCTTCTGATATAGCTGTAAGAGTGAAAAGTACTGTGACTATTGGTAAATCATCCTTAGTGAACCCTACTGGAGGCTATAAAGCGGTCTTCTATATTGGAGGCACTGATTTTACTGTTACAGCCGGTGGTAATGTAACCGTAAATGCCAGTATATTTGCTCCGAACGGAACAATCAGAGTGGCAGGTGATGCAGTTAAAAACACTTATATGAAAGGATTTAATATTGGTAGTAGAGTAGTTTCGACAAATCAAAATGTTTTTTGGAATCAGTTTGATTGTGCAAATCCTTCAGCCAAACCTAATGGTACAGAAAATATTGTGGCCAAAGAAGTTGAGACTGTTAATTTAGTTCCTTTCGATGTAAAAGCATATCCTAATCCAAGTAACTATCAATTCACACTTGAAGTGGAAGGATCAAGCACAGAAAAAATTGAAGTTGAGGTTTATGATATGAGTGGCAGACATATTAAACACATCGAAAGCGACTTTAACGAATCAATAGTGTTTGGAGATGAATTGCCTGCAGGTACTTATCTAACAATTGTAAACCAAGGGTCTAATAGAAAAGCACTTAAACTTATTAAAAAATAATAAAAAAATAATTTATTGAATTGAGCCATCTCTTCGGGGTGGCTCTTTTGTTTGTATAATTTCTAACCAAAAAAAGCCGAACAGCAATGTTCAGCTTTTTTGTCGCCTCTCTTTATAATTTATGAACTCTTTTTTGAGTGATTTTGGGCGTTGGCAAGCATTCTTTGATGTGACAAAAAATTAAGCTGTTTTTTTAGGTTTTTTATCCTAATACCAATTCGCTCAAAGCTTCTTTGCTGAATCCTACAAGCTCATTTGTTTTGCCTGATTTTATTTTTGCAGTCCAGTTGGGGTCAGAAAGCAAAGGTCTTCCAACGGCAGCCAAATCAAAATCGCCTCTGTCGAAACGTCTGTTCAGTTCGTCCAACGAAGTTGGTTCAGAACTTTCGCCAGCAAAGGCACCAAAGAAATCACTGGAAAGTCCGATAGAACCAACGGTAATCGTTGCAGCGCCGGTTACTTTTTTGGCCCAGCCTGCAAAATTCAGATCCGATTTTTCAAATTCAGGTTCCCAGAAACGGCGCTGTGAACAATGCAGAATATCAACTCCTGCATCCACAAGAGGCGTAAGCCAGGCGTCTAATTCCTGTGGTGTTTTCGCCAGTTTATAATTGTAATCCGAAGGTTTGAATTGAGAGAAACGCATAATCACCGCAAAATCATTTCCCACTTGATTTCTGATTTCTCTCACCACTTCAATGGCAAAACGGCTGCGTTCCTTCAATGTTTTACCGCCGTAAATATCGGTGCGCAAATTAGTTTCCGCTCTAAAAAACTGGTCAATCAGGTAACCGTGCGCACCGTGAATTTCGATAGTGTCAAAACCTAATCTTTTGGCATCGGCAGCAGCTTTTCCGAAAGCAAGAATAGTGTCTTCAATGTCTTTTTCAGACATCGTATTTCCGTTATTGAAATCAGGACGGTTCAATCCCGAAGGCCCTTCAAAAGGAACCGGCGGCACCCAGCCCGAATGGTGATTGTCCATAATTCCCATGTGCCAGATCTGCGGTCCCATCTGACCGCCGGCAGCGTGAACTCCGTTGATCACTTTTTGCCATCCCTTTAGAGCCTGATCGCCATAAAAATGAGGAACATTCGCATCATTAGACGACGACGGTCTGTCGATAACAGTTCCTTCAGATAATATCAAACCCACTTCGCCTTCAGCTCTTTTTTGATAGTAAGCCGCAACTTCATCAGTCGGAATTCCGTTTGGAGAAAACGAGCGCGTCATTGGCGCCATCACAATTCTATTTTTAAGATTTAACGACTTCAGGCTGAAAGGCGAAAATAAATTAGTTGTACTCATATTATTTATAATTTAGATTTTATTAATTTTTAGGAGCAGAAACATTTGATATTTCATCAACATTTGTCCCGCTATCCGTTACAATCTTTGTGGGCTGAACCCCAGCCCACAAAGGATTTCCACTGCTATCGGGGCTAAAAGAGAACATTTAGTTTTTTTAACAACATTCAAAAAAATCCGTGTTCATCTGTTCAATCCGTATAATCCGTGGCCAATTATAACCAATGCCATTAAGTTTAGCATATAAAGTCATCGTTTTGTCATTCCGACGAAGGAGGAATCTCCGTCAGAAACTCGACAAAGATTGGTGATTGTGATTGCGGAATTACTCGCGGAGATTCCTCCTTCGTCGGAATGACATACTTTGTGAGCAATATGTTACTTAAAAATCAATTCTTTATGTCTTTCCAACACTTATCCTTGGCAATACTATAAAAATCTTGACTTTATATAATATTTACCTCCAGCCACCGCCCAATGCGCGGTACAATTCCGTATTAGCTGTAAGCTGTTCTCTTTTAATATTTGCTAGTTCCAGTTCGCTTTGCAGTAAAGTAGCCTGCGCAGTCAGCACTTCTAGATATTCAGCTATTCCATTTTTGAATAACATTTTAGCATTTTTAATGGCTAATTTCAAGGTGGTTACACGCTCTTGTAAAATAGATTCCTGCTGCTGTAATTTCTCCACTTGCACCAATGCATTCGATACTTCACTGACTGCCACTAAAACAGACTGTCTGAAATTTAAAACCGCTTTTTCTCTTTCAGCAACGGCGATATTATATTGTGTTTTCAGCCTTTTGTTATTCAAAAGTGGCTGTGTCAAACTTCCGGCAACAGTTCCGAATAATGAAGCTGGAATAGTAAACCAATTGCTGCTTTCAAACGAATTCAATCCGCCTTGTGCCGTGATTCTAAGTGCAGGATACAAATCCGCTTTTGTGATTCCGACATTCGCATTCGCAGTTTTCAGAGCCAGTTCGGCACTTTTTACATCCGGTCTTCTGCTTACAATCGACGACGGAATTCCTACTGACGCATTATTTTTTACTTCAACAGCACTAAGAATGATGCTTCTTTTTTTCGAATTAGGAAAAGAACCCGTTAAAACGCTCAACGCATTTTCCTGAATCGCAATATTTTGTTCCAATAGCGGCACCAGTTGCGCTGCATTTAATTTTTGCGCTTCCGACTGCTGAATCGCTAACGAAGTCACCTGACCGGCATCAAATTTCAGTTTGATGATAGTGGTCGTACTGTCAATTAACTGCACATTTTTCTTAGCGATAGCTAATTGTGCATCCAGCATTAAAAGATTGTAATACCCGCTCGAAACATTGGCAACAATAGTAGTCTGCAACGCTTTTTTTACTTCTTCCGATTGTAGATAACTGGCAAAAGCACCTTTTTTCTGATTCTTAATTTTTCCCCAGATATCTGCTTCCCAAGAAAGAGAAACTCCAGTCGAAAAATCATCAATATGTTTGGCACCTAAAGCCTGATCCAGCGTTCTTCCGGTAAAACTGTTATCAGACGGATTGTTTGTATTAGCAGTTACAAATAAATTGGCCTGCGGTACATTTCCCCATTTCGACTGCGTGAATCTGTATTGTGCAATTTCGATGTTTTTGGTCGCAATCTGCAGTTCGTTATTTCTTGTGACAGCGCTGTCAATCAGCTGTACAATATCTTTCTCTGTAAAGAAATTTTTCCACTCCAAATCGCCGATACTCGTCGTATCTTTTGAAACCGATGCATTCCTGAAATTCTCAGGAAAGGCATCTTTTGGCGTTTCAATATCCTTCGAAACACTACAGGATAGTATTGTGGTAATCAAAAAGGCGATCAGCACGGTTTTGGTTATATATTTTTTCATTTTTACTTTATCGTAATTAAATTTATTTTTAAACTCATAGTAACATAGAATTTATTGTGATTAAAAAGAGTTTGATAGATATTCCTCTTTTATTGTTTATAACGCGTTATGTGTAATTATTTTTAACCACATAGAAACATAGAATTTATAGTAATTAAAAAGAGTTTGATAGACGTTTTACTTTTCTCATAGTCGGTCTATGTGAAAAATAGTGCTATTTCTATTCCTTCTTTAATTTTCGTAACATTAGATCTATGTGTCTATGTGGTTCAATTTTTATTCATCTAGAATTACACACAACGGGTTAGTTGTAATCTTGGTTAAATTTCTGGACAGTTATCTTTTCTGCTGTCAAGGTCTTTTGACACTTTATACGCTATGTACGTTAGGCTGATGATGATGGTCATCAGAATTGCTGTGATATAATTTTCCATTTTTATTTTCGTGGTTATGAATTACAGCCACTGGTTTTCCAGTAACTTTTTCTTGTAAATATTGGAATACGATGAATAAAACCGGGATGATCAACAACCCAAGAATTACTCCCGAAACCATTCCGCCCGCAGCACCAATACTGATCGAGTGATTACCTTGTGCTGACGGACCTTTGGCACTCATCATCGGAATTAATCCAACTACGAAAGCCAGTGATGTCATGATAATTGGTCGTAAACGCAGTTTTGCAGCGTCTATCGAAGCTTTGACTAATGCCTGACCTGATTTTCTTTTTTGGGACGCAAATTCTACAATCAGAATCGCATTCTTAGCGAGCAGTCCGATGAGCATTACCAGTGCAACCTGTACGTAAATGTTATTCTCGATTCCAGTTAATCCGATGGCTACAAATACGCCAAAGATTCCTGCTGGGATGGAGAAGATTACTGCCAAAGGCAAAATGTAACTTTCGTACTGCGCGGCTAGCAGGAAGTAAATGAATATCAGACACAATAAGAAAATTGTTGTTGACTGTCCTCCAGAAGAAATTTCTTCACGGGTTTGTCCTGAGAATTCATAACTGTAACCCGCTGGCAATTGCTGTGCGGCAACTTCTTCAATCGCTTTGATAGCGTCACCTGAACTAAATCCAGGTTTCGGAATCGCATTCACCGAAATCGAATTAAACAAATTGTATCTCGAAGCGGTTTCAGAACCATAAATACGGCTTAGTTTTACCAGCGTATTGATGGGAACCATTTCGCCGTTTTTGTTTTTTACAAATACACGGTCAATGGAAGCAGGATCTGCTCTGTCGGCAATATCGGCCTGAACAACTACTCGGTAATATTTTCCAAAACGGTTAAAATCCGATGCCTGTGCGCTACCAAAATAAGCCTGCATCGTCTGCAGAATGTCTTTTACTTTTACGCCTAATTGATCAGCTTTCTCGTCATTAATATCCAACTGCAATTGCGGATAATCGGCTTTGAAACTGGTAAAAGCTACCGCAATTTCCGGGCGTTTCATTAATTCTCCAATGAATGTTTGCGAAATACCGCTGAACTTATCCAGTTTGCCTCCGGTTTTATCCTGCAATACTAAATCCAAAGCTTCAACATTGCTAAAACCAGGAACTGTAGGGAAACTGAATACAAAGAAACTACCGTCTGAAATCGCACCTAACTTACCGCGAACCTGATTCATGATTTCATCAATATTTTTAATACTGCCTCGCTCTTCATTTGGTTTAAGCAATACAAAAACAACCGCCGATGATGGGCTGGTAGAATTCGTCAATAAGTTGAAACCTGAAATTGCTGTTACAAATCGTGATGATTCCAAACCTCTTAAAGTATTCTCGGCTTTGGTCATTACTTTTTGAGTTCCGTCTAATGATGTTCCCGAAGGCGTGTTCACTGCAATGGCAATAAACCCTTGGTCTTCTGTCGGAATAAATCCTGACGGAGTCGTTTTTACCATTACAATTGTGGCAACAGTAATTAAAGCTAATCCTCCTAAACTAACCCATTTGTTACGGATTAAGAATTTCAGTCCGCCAACATAACGGTTGGTTAAAGATTCAAAACTGCTGTTGAAAGCTTTGAAGAATTTTTGTTTAAATCCTTGCTGCACATGAGCATTTCCATTTTGTGAAGCGTGATTGTCCTTTAAAAACAAAGCGGCTAGGGCAGGACTCAATGTCAAAGCATTTACAGCTGAAATTACAATCGCAATCGCCATTGTGAAAGCAAACTGACGATAGAAAACTCCCGTAGAACCTTCCATAAAACCAACCGGCAGGAATACCGCCGCCATTACCAGTGTAATCGAAATAATCGCTCCGGTAATTTCGTGCATCGCTTCGTGCGTGGCTATTTTTGGAGATAAACCTTTGTGTTCCATTTTGGCGTGGACAGCTTCGACGACGACAATTGCATCATCGACCACAATTCCGATTGCTAGGATTAATGCGAAAAGTGTTAAAAGGTTTATCGAGAATCCGAATAACTGCATGAAAAAGAACGTTCCTAAAATCGCTACCGGAACTGCAATTGCCGGAATTAATGTTGATCTAAAATCCTGAAGGAAGAGGAACACCACGATAAATACCAGTATAAAAGCTTCAATTAAAGTGTGCTCCACTTGTTCGATAGACTGATCTAACGACACTTTTGTGCTGTAGAATATATTGTGTTTGATGCCTGCTGGAAAATCTTTCGAAGCCTTAATCATCAGTTTGTTAATTGCAATCTGAATGTCATTCGAATTAGAACCTGCCAGCTGAATTACTCCGATTACAATCCCTTTTTTACCGTTCAAACGCGTTAAACTGTTATAGGAGTAGGCACCCAATTCGACTCTTGCCACATCTTTTAATCTTAAAATAGAACCGTCAGCATTGGAACGAATGGCAATATTCTGATAATCTTCAGGTTTGGTTAATTTTCCTTTGTATTTAATTACATATTCGAAAACCTCCTTGCTTCTTTCCCCAAATTTACCCGGCGCAGCTTCCAGACTTTTGTCTTGAATCGCTGCCATAACTTCATTTGGCGTCACATTATGCGTTGACATTTGCGTTGGATTCAGCCAGACTCTCATCGAATAATCTTTTACGCCTCCAAAAATACTGGCAGCACCAACTCCAGGAATACGTTTGATTTCAGGAATAATATTAATCTGTGCATAATTGGCAACAAAAGTCTGGTCGTATTTGGATTCATCATCGGTGTACATACCGATCGCCATGATAAAACTGTTCTGCTGTTTGGCAGTAATAACTCCCTGCTGAACAACCTCTGCAGGCAATTGGCTTGTCGCCTGAGCTACTCTGTTCTGAACGTTCACTGCAGCCTGATCGGCATCAGTTCCTAATTTAAAGAAAACAGTAATAGCTAAAGTTCCGTCGTTACTGGCAGTAGAGCTCATATACGTCATATTCTCCACACCATTAATAGATTCTTCGAGCGATGGCGCAACCGAACGCAAAACCGTTTCGGCATTCGCTCCCGGATAAACCGCTGTCACCAAAACCGATGGCGGTGCAATATCAGGAAACTGTTGTAAAGGTAATTTGGTAAGTCCAAGTACTCCCAATATCACCAGTAAAATGGAGATAACGGTTGCCAGTACGGGCCTTTGTATAAATATTTTGAACATTGGTAAAAATTATTTTTGGTTAATGATTTGAGCAATTTTTACTGCTGATTTTTCAGGCTGTATTACTTGTCCTTCCTGAAGTTTGTCGATACCGCTTAATACGATTTGGTCACCCGATTTCACTCCGTCTTTGATAAGGTAGTTCACACCGCTTTTGCCGATAACTGTGATAGGCATTTTGGTAACCTTATTTTCTTTGTTTACGGTAAAAACAAAGACTTTGTCCTGCATTTCTACTGTAGCCGACTGCGGTACCAAAATGGCATCGTCATGCTCCAGTCCTAAACGAATTTTCCCTGTATTTCCAGAACGTAAAGTTTTGTGTGGATTAGAAAATTTGGCTCTTACGGTAATAGCTCCGGTAGTTTTATCAAACTGTCCGTCGACCATATCGATTTTTCCTTTTTGCGGATAAGCACTGTTATCTGCTAATAATAAAGTAACCGGAGGCAGGTTTTTGATTTTATCACCAATGCTGTTTCCTGCATATTGAGTTTTGAATTTGATAAAATCAGTTTCACCCAAAGAAAAATAAGCATACACTTCATTGACATCCGAAAGCGTTGTCAATGCCTCAACATCTGTGGCCGAAACTAAACTTCCCTGTTTTTTTGGCAGTCTTCCGATGTAACCATTTACAGGAGCAGTAATATTGGTGTAGCCTAAATTGATTTTTGCAGATGCTGCAATTGCTTTGGCCTGCTCGATATTTGCAGCAGCAATCTTTTGAGAAGCTTTAGCCGTTTTCAGCTGATAATCCGAAACGACTTTGTTTTGAACTAATGGAGTCAGTTTATCCACTTCAAGCTGGGCGTTGATGTAAGCCGCTTCGGCAGCATGAAGACTGGCCAAAGCATTGTTTAACTGCTCACGGAATGGGCGTTCGTTGATTTTGAATAAAGACTGCCCCTTGGTTACGTAAGCACCTTCATCGACCAAAACGCGGTCTAAATTCCCGCTTACCTGCGGACGGATTTCCACATCTACAGTTCCCTGTATAGCGGCAGGATATTCAGCATCGGTAGTAGTGTTTTCAGTAGTTACTGCCATAACGGGCAGGAGAGGAGCGGGCGCAGCAGCAGGTGCCTGCGTTTTATCGGCACAGCTGATTAAAAATACAGCCATTAAACTTAAAATGGTAAATTTTTTCATGATTGGAATTAGTTTAAAATTTGTCTTAAATATTGTAGTTGTTTTTGAAATAAACGTTTCAGAATTCATGCTGTTTTTTATTTAAAGGTTAATAATTGCCTTCAGTCATAATTCTGAAATAATCGTTTCAGAATCAATGCTGTAATTTAAAAAAAGGTATGCTTATTGTGTATTGTTTTCTGAAATAAACGTTTCAGATAGTAGGTAAAAAAAAAAAAAGGGCTATTTAAATATATTTTTAATCAGGAATTCTGACATTTTTTTGATTTTGATGGGATTTCCATGAAGAATGTACGATTGCTTCCATCCTGTAAAAGAAGTGGCAATATATTCAGCCATTAAAGCTGCATCTTCTGAGTTATCCATTTCACCGTCATCCATAGCTTTTTGTACTATTGTTGCCATAAACTCGATGAAAATATCATTGTTTTTGCTCATCACATTTCGGACTATGGCGTCTTCCGGAGCAATTTCGAAAATTGTTTTCATCCCCAGACAACCTTTATCACAGGATACAATCCAATCTGCTTTATCAGTAATTAATTTGATCAATGCAGCTTTGGCCGATGTTTCTTTAGCCACTTTTTCTCTTACTTCCTGCATAGCATTATCAAAATAATTGCCAATGCATTTCATAAATAATTGATGCTTGTCGCCAATGGTGTTGTACAAACTGCTTCGGTTGATCTGCATAGCATCCACTAAGTCCTGCATTGAAGTAGCATTATATCCTTTTTCCCAAAAGACATTCATTGCTTTTTCAATTTTTTCGACCTCGTTAAATTCTACACAGCGTGCCATTACATTTTATTTTCACTTTGCAAATGTAAAACTATTTTTGAAACAAGCGTTTCAGAATGAATATTTTTTTGGATTTTTTTTTAGATCTGCATCTAATGTTTTCTATTGATGCAAAAAAAAAGAACATTTCTGTTTGGCTTTTTGTGTTGCCTCTTTGTACAATTTTAGCTGAATTTGTTTGGTGTCCCCTTTAGAGTAAAGTCTAAAACTATTATTATTTTAACCCTGCTTTTCATTAGTATTAATCGTTAATTCAAAATTCGATATTCATTTGGAGTGCTTCCAACATGCTGTTTGAAAAAACGGGTGAAATGCTGCGGGTATTTAAATCCAAGTTCATAAGCAACTTCATTAATCGTTTTTGCAGAATCGAATATTTTATCTTTAGCTGTTTCAATAATTTTATTCTGAATATATTCCTGAGCCGATTTACCGGTTTCTTTTTTAATCAAATCTCCAAAATAATTCGGAGACAGATTAAGTTCACCGGCATAATAAGCAACAGACGGAAGCCCTAAGATATTTGGTTTATCTGACGAAAAGTAACTGTTCAGTAATTCTTCAAATTTTTCTACGATTCCTTTGTTTTCGTTATCTCTGGTAATAAACTGGCGGTCATAAAACCTTTCGCAGTAATTTAAAAACAGCTCAATATTGGATGCGATTAGTTTTTTGCTGTGTTTATCAATAGACTGCTTTAACTCAATTTCAATCTTATTGAAACAGTCAAGAACAAGCTGTCTTTCTTTTTCTGACAAATGTAATGCCTCATTTGTGCTGTAACTGAAAAAATTATAGTCATTAATACTTTTTGCAAGTGATGTACCACGAATTAAATCGGGATGAAAAACCAGTGCATGTCCAATTGGCTGATAATAATCTACCTTGTTTTCCACATCTATAATCTGCCCGGGAGATATAAAAACCAAGGTTCCTTCCTGATAATCATAATAATTGCGGCCATATTTTAAATCTCCGCATTTTACCTCCTTTAAAACAATACAGTAAACTCCAAAATGCATTTTAGGACCAGTTCTTTCCTTTGCTTTTGAGAAATCAATAATACTTACCAGCGGATGCAGCGTTTCGTGATTATTAAAATCATTGTACTGGCTAATTGTATCAAAATTAAATACTTGTCCCATGTCTTTTATCTTTTGCTATACAAATTTAGATATTAAAATGTACTTCTGATAGCAAGTAGCTTATAATCAGTAATCTTGGTAGCAGATTCAGTAATCCGTATACCAATGCCGTCATATTTAGTTCGCAAATTTGTAATGTATAGAATTATTAAGATTTAAATATAAAATAAAATGTATAATATAAAATTAAATAATGGTGTTGAAATGCCCATTTTAGGTTTTGGCGTATTCCAAATGCAGGACATGGCAGAATGTGAACAGGCAGTAATTGATGCAATTGAAACAGGTTATCGATTAATCGATACAGCAGCTTCTTATATGAATGAACAGGCTGTTGGAAACGCCATTAAAAAAAGCGGTATTGCCAGAGAAGAATTATTTATCACAACAAAACTTTGGGTAAGCGATACGGGGTATGAAAATACGAAAGTAGCCTTTCAGAAATCTTTAGACTTATTACAGCTGGATTATCTTGATTTATATCTGATACACCAGCCCTACGGCGATATTTATGGCTCATGGCGTGCCATGCAGGAATTGTATCAGGAAGGAAAAGTTAAGGCAATTGGTGTTTCCAATTTTCATCCTGACAGAGTTATGGATTTAATAACCAATACTGGTTTTATACCCGCAGTAAACCAAATTGAAACGCATCCTTTTCATCAACAGAAAGAATCACAAAAATTTCTTGAGGATAACAATATACAGATTGAATCCTGGGGGCCATTTGCAGAAGGTAAAAATGATATTTTCAAAAATGAAGTTTTAACAAAGATTGCAGCAAAGCACAATAAATCTACGGCACAAATTATTTTGAGATGGTTGACGAAAAGGGGAGTAGTGGCGATTCCAAAATCAGTCCGTAAAGAAAGAATGGGAGAGAACTTCAATATTTTTGATTTTGAATTAACAGCTGACGATATGAGTGCTATTCAAACATTGGATACAAATGAAAGTCTCTTTTTTGATCATAGGGATCCCAATATGGTAAAGTGGCTGAGTGAACGCAAATTAAGTAGATAATTAATTATAAGAAGATAAACATGGATAGAAGGTCAATACTAAAAACGGCAGGGTTAGCATTAGCAGGAAGTGCATTGCTTCCTCTCAGTTCATTTGCTCATTCAGAAATGATAAATGATAATTTGGATCAAAAGAATAAATCACCATTACCTGCACCCGGCAAACGAAAATTAGGCAGTTCTTTAGAAGTTTCAAGTATCGGCATCGGCGTACAGAACATGAGCCGAACTTATCAGACTACAATTCCGCTTCGGTCTGAAATGCACAACATCATTCATAAGGCTTTTGATAATGGCATCACGTTTTTTGATGCTGCCGAAGCGTACGGGCCTTTTGAAGTTGAAAGGATTTTAGGGGAAGGTATTGCATCTTTTCGCAATAAAGTTGTTGTTGCAACTAAATTTGGTTGGGATATTGATCCAGAAACAGGAAAGTGGCAGGGCGGACTTAACAGCAAACCCGATCATATTAAGAAAGCTGTGGAAGGAATGCTGAAACGCCTTCGCACGGATCGTATTGACTTATTATATCAGCATAGAGTTGATCCGCAGGTTCCAATAGAAGATGTGGTGGGAACAATTCAGGATCTTATGAAAGAAGGTAAAGTTTTGAATTATGGTCTTTCTGAACCCGGTGTGCAGACGGTGAGAAGAGCTCATGCCATGCATCCTGTCACAGCTATTCAAAATGAATATTCATTGCTTTGGCGTGGACCCGAAGAAAGCATTATTCCTCTTTGTGAGGAATTAGGTGTTGGCTTTGTACCTTGGAGTCCGTTGGGAGTTGGATTTCTGACAGGTGCTATTGATGCCAATACGCGTTACGCGCAAGGTGATATCCGTGGGGGAGAATCAAGATTTTCAGCAGATAACATCAATAATAATCTAGCTCTTGTTGAGGTTTTGAAAAAATGGGGTGTCAAAAAGCAAGCTACAGCGGCACAGATTTCTTTGGCTTGGCTGCTGGCCAAAAAGCCTTTTATTGTTCCTATTCCGGGTACAACTCAAATGGCACATATGAAAGAAAATACCGGTGCAGACGCTGTGAAATTCACTGCTGGAGAATTACAGGAGTTCAACAAAGAAATTGATGCTATTAAAATTCTAGGTGAAAGATTACCCGCCGGTGTATTGGCTCTATCTGGTGTGGAGGCTGCTGAGAAGAAAAAATAATTGAGTAATTTAACGTTATGCAACAAATAAAAACCCATAATATGAGAGCAATACTTCTAGGACTATTTTTTATGACTTTTGCACAGTTGTCCTCTGCACAGGAAAAATCAAGTGAAGTTGGCAACAAAAAGATTTCAAAAGCAGAACAAGAACTTCTTGATCTGTCTAGAGAAAAATGGCAATGGATGTCAGATAAAAATGTAGATAAATTAGCCCAATTTTTTCATGACAAATCTGTGTTTGTGCATATGGGTGGTTCATGGGGAAAAGAGCAGGAAGTGAATGTGATTAAAAGCGGCGGTATCTGGTATAAAAAAGCAGACATACAAGAAGCTTCAGTAAACATTATAGGAAAAACGGCAATCGTTTTGAATAAGATTATACTTCTCGCTGTGGTTGGCGGTAATGAAGTGACCAATCCGTTTATGGTAACGGAAGTATATGTGAAAGAAGGAAGCGAATGGAAACTCGGTTCTCTGTCATTTACCAAACTTATAACACCTGGGCAATAACATGAAAAAGAACTTTTTATCTATAATCACATTTTTTTTCGCTGTTTGTCTTCAAGCGCAGCAAGGAGCGTCTCAGAGTAATGCGCCTGAAGTCAGTTTTGATTCAGGGATTGTACGTGGTATACTAGAAGGTGATGCAGCTGTTTTTAGAGGTATTCCGTATGCAGCACCTCCTGTAGGCAAATTTCGCTGGAGACCACCTCAACCTGTTGTTTCATGGAAAGGAGTTCGTGATGCGGGCAAACCTTGTGCAGAATGCCCTCAAGCCGGTTGGCCTCGCGGTGCTGGAATGTCAAAAACGGCATCTGAAGATTGTTTGTTTCTTAATATCTGGAAACCGGCAAATACAACTAAAAAAGCAAAATTGCCGGTTATGGTTTGGATTCACGGGGGTGGATTTGTTGCCGGCAGCGGAGCGAGTGGAGACTTTACGGGAGCATCTTTTGTAAAACAGGATGTAATTCTGGTCTCGATAAATTATCGTCTGGGACGTCTGGGTTTTTTTGCTTTTCCCGCTTTAAGCGAAGAAAATTCTAAAGAATTTAAAGGCAATTATGCTTATATGGATCAGATAGCAGCTTTGAAATGGGTACAGAAAAATATCGCAGAATTTGGTGGAGATCCTAAAAATGTTACAATATTCGGCGAATCGGCCGGCGGTGTTTCGGTACATTCACTGTTAACGATTCCGTCAGCCAAAGGTTTTTTTCAAAAAGCAATAATCGAATCCGGCGGAGGCCGTGACGGTGTGCTTACTGGTCGTCCAATCGATAAAGAAAATGCCAGCCTTCATTATCCTGTGTCTGCTGAAACCATAGGAGTGAATTTTGCGAAGCGATACAATATTGAAGGTACAGATAGTGCTGCGCTGAATAAATTACGCACACTTAGTGCTGAGGAAATAGTAGATGGCGGACAAGAATCGGCAGGACAAAACGGCCCTGCTACTTATTCTGGCCCGATTCTCGATGGACGGCTTGTTACCGAAACTGCCGAAAGTTCATATAACGCAGGAACACAACCATCAATTCCGCTGATTATTGGTTCAAATAGTGCAGAGGTATCAGCTGGTTTTGTAAATGCAGGAACCAAAGAGGAACTCCTTTCTTTTTTTGGAAATCGTAAGCAAGAAGCAATATCTGCGTATGATCCTGAAGGAAAAACTGAATTTGCGAAAATGCTTGCTTTAGTTAATACAGATAAAGTGTGGGCAGAACCCGCACGATTTACGGCGAGATGCTTTGCAGTGAAAGGAGCTCCCCCATATCTGTATTTGTTTTCGTATGTTCCGCCATCAATGCAGCAATGGATGCGGTTTGGTGCAGGTCATGGATCGGAAATCAGCTATGTATTCGACAATCTTGTGGATAACAATGGTATTGTATTTACGGACAAAGACAAAGAAGTCGCTAAGCTGATGAACTCCTATTGGATCAACTTTGCAAAAACGGGTAATCCAAACGGAAAAGACTTGCCGAAATGGCCTGTTTATGATGCGAAAAAGAATGAAGTTTTTGAATTTCGTCAGGACGGTTCTGCAGCGAATACAGAAGATTCACGAAAAGCCAGACTCGATGTGATCGAGAAAACATTTGAAAAAAAATAATATGGAAATTCTACAAGACAGATTAAGACAAAAAAAGACAAATAGCTGGAAAACGGTATTTCTAATGCTGTTGATAAGCAACGCTTTTATATTTGCCCAAAAAACCAAAAAGAATGAGTCCATAATTATTACAGAGCAGGGAAGCTTTGCTGTTGGAGGTGCAATTATTGAGAATCAAGGCACATTTGATCCTTATAAACCGACGCCCTCTGGACAGACTTTTAGAGGAGATCATGCCTATGTTTTCTATCAGATTCCTGAAAAGCCCCATAAATACCCTTTGGTTATGTGGCATGGAATAGGACAGTTTTCCAAAACTTGGGAAACCACACCGGACGGACGTGAGGGATACCAAAATATTTTTCTCCGTAGAAAATTCCCGGTTTATTTAATAGACCAGCCAAGAAGAGGTAATGCCGGACGAAGCACTGTAGCAGCAACCATAAACCCAACCCCTGATGAACAGCAGTGGTTTGATACCTTTCGAGTGGGTATATGGCCAAAATATTTTGAAGGTGTTCAGTTTGCCAAGGATACTGCTTCGCTTAATCAATATTTTCGTTCCATGACGCCAACTATTGGAACGATTGATATAAAAGTAAATGTTGCTGCCGTTTCTGCACTATTCAATAAGATTGGCCCGGCCATACTGGTGACACATTCTCATTCGGGGGGTATGGGATGGCTTACGGCAATTAAAAATCAAAATGTTAAAGGAATAGTATCCTATGAACCGGGAAGCGGATTTTTATTTCCTGAAGGAGAAGTTCCTTCACCAATTGCGAGTTCAGCAGGAGCACTTGAAGCAGCTGCTGTTTCAATAAAGGACTTTATGGAGCTTACTAAGATTCCAATTGTGATCTATTACGGCGACAATATTCCCGATAAACCTTCTGATAATCCAGGAGCCGACGGCTGGCGGGCACGGTTGGAAATGGCAAGATTATGGCGCGATGCGGTAAACAAAAAAGGGGGTGATGTTACAGTAGTTCATCTTCCTGAGGCAGGTTTGAAAGGTAACACACATTTTCCATTTTCTGATTTAAATAATGTTCAGGTTGCCAATCTTATGTCGAGCTGGTTAAAGCAAAAAGGACTTGATAAGTAATTTTGTTTTAAACAAAAGAAAGGAAGTAGATGAGGAGGCATAGTATGAGACAGGATTTTTAAAACTGGGTAAGAAAATTATTTGGTTGATAATTTACATAAAATGAAAACAGTTTTAAAAACGATTTTATTTACAATGGTACTGATTACTGGATTTAGTTCTGAAGCCCAAACAGCTTCAATCCAAAATTTGGACAATAAGCAAAAGGCAATTATCAAAATCGCAGCAATCACGGCTAAAGGTGATTTGTCAAAGCTTAAAGAGGAACTCAATGCAGGGTTGGATTCAGGACTTACTATTAACCAGATCAAGGAAGTTATTGTTCATCTTTATGCGTATTGCGGATTTCCACGTAGCATTCGCGGACTGCAGACTTTTATGACTGTAATAGAAGAACGAAAAACCAAAGGGATTACTGATCCGGTAGGCAATGAAGCGTCAGTTATAAAGGATGAAGGAAGTAAATACAAGCGTGGAGAAGCTGTTTTGGAAAAGCTTACAGCTGCAAAACAGGATGGTCCAAAAAAGGGATATGCAGCGTTTTCTCCGGAAATCGATGTCTTTCTCAAAGAGCATCTTTTTGCCGATATTTTTGAGCGCAATGTTTTAACTTATTCTGAGAGAGAATTGGTAACGATTTCGGTACTGGCAAGTATAGGCGGGGTAGAACCAATGCTGCAGTCTCATCTCAACATCTGTTTGAATGTTGGTCTGACATCAAATCAGCTGAAGGAATTTGTTGCGGTTATGAAATCGACAATTGATAGGAAAGAAGCTGCAGTTGCACAGAAGGTGTTGGATGATGTGATAAAAGCTAAAAGTAAAATTTAAAATATAGGAAATGAATAAATTTTCATTATTGATGGCAGTAATAACAATTATAGCAACTACGAATATGGGAAGTGCACAATCTGCTCAAAAAAGATACGAGCAAAATCCTTTTACTCTGGTTTATGACGGTGCTATCACCAAAAACGAAAAGGGGAAAGTAAATATTCATCCTGTAAGCTATAAATTGAACGGGATTGATATAGCTGCCAATGTATATACACCCGCTAATTATGATGGTTCAAAGAAATATGCTGCTGTTGTGATTGCACATCCTAACGGTGGAATTAAAGAACAAACAGCTGGGCTGTATGCACAGCGGTTGGCAGAATCGGGTTATATAACCATTACTGCCGACGCAATGTATCAGGGAGCAAGCGGTGGAGAGCCACGTCATACAGATAAACCTGCGAATCGCGTTGAAGATATTCATGGTATGGCTGACTTTATTACACAGTATGCAGGTGTTGATGCGAACCGTCTGGGTGTTTTAGGTATTTGCGGCGGTGGCGGTTATACTTTAAAAGCTGTGCAGTCGGATAAACGCTTTAAAGCGGTTGCAACCTTGAGCATGTTTAATTCGGGCGAAGTTAGACGCAATGGATTTCAGAATTCTGCACTGGCTACCATTCAGGAGCGTTTGGAAAAGGCTTCAAATGTCCGAGCGCAGGAAACCTCAGGCGGTAAAATAATTTATGCAGGTGTAGCGAGTATTACAGATGAAGAAATAAATAAGACTTCGACCGATCTTTACCGTGAAGGATATCAATATTATTATAGAACTTATGCACATCCAAACTCTACTTTTTTGTACACCATGAGCAGTCTTTTTGATTTAATGACTTGGGATGCCAATACCAATATGGATTTAATTAATCAACCTTTGTTGATGATGGCAGGAAGCAAAGCTGATACAAAATATATGACAGATGAAGCGTTTCCAAAAGCAGTTAATTCAAAAAATAAGGAACTGTTTCTTATTGAGGGATCTACTCATATCCAAACGTATTGGAAACCCGAGTATGTAAATCAAGCGGTTGATAAACTATTGGAATTCTACATAAAATTTTTATAGATGAAAAAGATAACTGCTCTTAAAATGTTTGGTATTATATTTTTATTTTCAATAAATACAATATACGCACAATCTCAAAAAAGATACAGTGTTCAGGCAGATACTGTTTTCGCCAGAGGCAGAAAAATAGATAATGGAAACTTTACTGGAACGGCCTATCTTAAAATGCTTGTGATGGAGGATAAAGAAAATCCTATTGCAGCCGGGAATGTAACTTTTGAGCCTGGCGCAAGAACAAAATGGCATCTTCATCCAGCTGGGCAAATTATCTTGGTTACTGATGGCATAGGATATTATCAGGAGAAAGGGCAGCCCAAAAAAATACTGTACAAAGGAGATGTTATCAAATGCCCGCCAAATACTGCGCATTGGCATGGAGCAAGTGAAAATAATTATTTTGTCCAGATTGCAGTTACCAGTAATGAAAATGGTACAACTGTTTGGTTAAATCCTGTAACAGATCAAGAATATCATAAATGATAAATCAGTTATTTGTGTGGTTTAGATACTGTTAAGTCATTTTTACAGAATATTCGAAACCGTTGTTTTAGAACGGATATAGATATAAAAAAAGCCGAACATTGCTGTTCGGCTTTTTGTCGGGGTGGCAGGATTCGAACCTGCGGCCTCCTGCTCCCAAAGCAGGCGCGATAACCGGGCTACGCTACACCCCGTAAAGCGAGTGCAAATATAAGGTTTAATTCTGCTTTTCAAAACATTTTATTGAAATAATTAAAATTTATTTCTGCATCAGTTTTTTGAATTTATTTGAGTGTGTATTTTTTATAATAAAGATTACATTTGCAATTCAAAAAAAATAAAAATATGTCAGATACAATAGAAAAAATTAAATGTCTTATTATAGGTTCTGGTCCAGCAGGTTATACTGCTGCTATATATGCAGCCAGAGCCAACATGAATCCTGTATTGTACCAAGGAATGCAACCGGGAGGTCAATTGACTACTACTAATGAAGTCGAAAATTTTCCAGGTTATGTAGATGGCGTTACCGGTCCCGAAATGATGGTGCAATTGCAGCAACAGGCACAACGTTTTGGTGCTGATATACGTGATGGCTGGGCTACCAAAGTTGATTTCTCTGGAGATGTTCACAAAGTCTGGATCAATGATAAAATAGAATTGCATTGTGATACTGTAATTATTTCTACAGGAGCTTCGGCAAAATATTTAGGATTAGAATCTGAACAGCATTATTTGAAAATGGGTGGAGGTGTTTCTGCTTGTGCAGTTTGTGACGGATTCTTCTACAGAAATCAGGAAGTTGTGATTGTCGGTGCTGGTGATTCAGCCTGTGAAGAAGCACATTATTTGTCTAAATTATGTTCTAAAGTTACAATGCTGGTACGTAGTGATAAATTCAGAGCGTCCAAAATTATGGAAACACGTGTTCGTAAAACAGAAAACATTTCTATTTTAATGAACCACGATACTGTTGAAATTTTAGGAGATGGTCAGGTAGTGAGTGGAGTGAAAGCAAAAAACAAAACTACCGGAGATATTTTTGAAATTCCGGCTACTGGTTTCTTCTCCGCTATTGGACATAAGCCTAACACAGATATTTTCAAAGACTATCTTACTCTTGATGAAACAGGTTATATTGTAAACGTACCTGGAACTTCGAAGACAAATGTTGACGGTGTTTTTGTTGCTGGAGATGCTGCGGACCATGTGTACCGTCAGGCGATTACAGCTGCAGGTACAGGATGTATGGCCGCTTTGGATGCTGAGCGTTATCTGGCTGCGAAAGAATCAGAAGTTGAAGAAAAAGTAGCTAACTGATTTTAATATCATTATACTTTTAAAGGTTATAAAAAAATCCCATCCGCCACTGCGAATGGGATTTTTTTATGAGAATAGGCGAGTTTGTAATTACTTCACTTTTTTGATTAACTGGGCTTCACCCAAAAAGTTTCTTACTTCTATTTTTGGTTTTCCAAGCAAGTAAATTTTTGATGTATTATCGGCGTCAACTATCAGTGTGGTATCTGCCATTACGTTACAGATTGCTCCTCCTTTGACGGTAACATCTGCATTTTTTATCGTTAAATTATTTCCTGTAAATTCAGAGTTGTTGTCTTGTTTGACAACACCATTGATAACATCTCCTTCTATTATTGCTGTCGCTTTTTGTGATAAATCCAAAGTGGCGTCCGTAGAGGTAATCAACGCTTTTATCTGTGCATTTTTGCTTAGCTGAATTTTTGCTTTTTCAGATTTTAAATTCAATTCAACTTTTGATTTGTCATCAGATGTCAATACAACATTTTTTGAGTTAACATTCAAATATAATTTAGCAAAATCCAATGAGTTAAAAGTTATGCTGTCAAGCATTACCGATTCAAGGGCATTTATTATTGTTGCATTTTTTGCGGTAACTGATTTTAAATCATTTGTGTATTTGATTTTAAGTACTAATTTTTTGAAGCTGTTAATTTCTTTGGATGTATAAATCCGAAGTGATTTTCCTTTTAAATCAAAGGAAATATTGTCGTGAATATTGTCGTCAGCATCAATTTTTATTTCGTTTTTTTCGCCTTTTTCCAGGAAAACGGTCAGATTGTCTTCGATTTCCAAAGCGGTAAAGTCTCCTACTTCTTTTGTTTTTTCGACTACGTTTTTTGAGCCTTTTATTCTTTCCTTATTTTGAGCGATAGTCAGTGTTGATGTAAGAAGGAAAAATACAAACAGGTATGAATATTTCATTTTATGCAATTTGGGTTGAGGTACAAATATAAAAAAATCACCCGTTTTGATGGGTGATTTTTATTTTTTTTAGGTTTGAATGTCTTATTCCTGATGGATTGATCCCCCTGAACTTTCCTCTTTTTGTATTGATTTAGGAGTTCCGTTATAGGAAATATTTCCACCACTGGAAGCATCGGCTTTCAGGCTGACAATTGGATGAACCGTTATTGATCCGCCGCTGGATGAACTTGCTTTGACATCGTTAGCAAGCAAGTCTGCAGTGTTAATTACGCTTCCGCTGGAAGTTTCGGCGTCTATCTGCAATGCTTTTCCTTTGATGGTTTGATTGCTTGCACTGTTGCCGGATAATTGTACTGTTTCATATTCGACTGCGGCGTTAATAGAAGCCGCGCTTGATGAGACCAATGTAAGGTTGGATCCTTTCAGTGTGTTTTCCGAATTAATGGTTGATGCTGATGAAGCTTCAAGTCCTTCTATAACCGGCATTTTTACAGTGATTTTTTTGGAGGCAACATTGATGAAATTTCCTGATTTGCAGGAAATAACCAGCACGCCATTTTCTATTTTTGTGATAATTTCTTTCTGCAAATTATCATCGGCTTCCACAATGATTTCTGTTTTATCTGATTGTTCAATAACAAGGTCCAGAGCATTGCTTATTTCAATATTTTTGAAATCACCGGTTACCGTTCTCTTTTCGATAGTTACATGACCGCTTCCTGTTATTGCATTAATATTTGCTATCTGATTGCAAGAGCCAAAAAGTAAAGCCGTTAAAGCAACAATAATAAATTGGGTGATTAATGTGATAACTTTTATCATGACTATTCAGTTTTAATGATTATGCCGTCTTTGTTGATTTTTAATTCTTTAAAATTCTTTTTGGTTTTAACAACCGAATCACTTTCAATAGTAACACCGTTTTTAGTGATGGTTACATTAGTTTCGTTGTCATCGTCATCTGTATCTACATCATCGTGATCATTTTCATCGGCAGGGCAATCCTGACATTTTACTTTGAATTCTTCTACTTTGTAAGTGTAGTTGTCAGAGCTGTAGTGCAGATTAAAGAAATCATCATTTGACCAGTCAAAATTTTGTACACTTGAGTCCGCTTTAAATAAAGTTCCGGTTGGTAAGTACAAAGTAATTTCGATTTCTTGATCACGGAATTTGTTTTTCAAATCAGTAATCAAATAGTTGTCTAAAATCAATTGGTTTCCAATAATTTTATATCCGTAACGAATAGCTTCCGATCTTTTTTTGGCTTCAGACAATGATTTTCCTTTGGCTTCTTTTTCGATTTGCAGATACGCATATTTTTCGTCTGATTTTTCGATTTGAATATGTACCTGATTTGAATAAATGATATCATTGTTCAATGAATCTTTTGTAATCATAAAATCATTTCTGTCATCTACATCCTTTGCAAAATAATCATTGTGAACGAATTTTATTAAAAGCGTATCAGTTGGTTTTAGATTGATAGTTTCTTTTTGAACAGTTCTGCCGTTTACTGCAAATGCTGTGGCTTGTTTTATACCAATTGATATTGCAATCGAAACTGCGATTAACCACAAGGCTAATAAAGTGTATTTTGCAATATTCCCGATGGAGTTCATTTTTGGGGCTAATAATTTGAAACCCAGTAAAGTCATGAAAAAGAAAGGAATACCAACAGCCAGGAACATTAATAAACCAAATGACCAAATTGGATAATCGGTAAAATTACCAGCCTCAACAAAACTTTGCCATGGAAAATCCATTGAAACACTAGTTCCCAATGTGAATACTCCTATGAACAGTAAAACCAGTACTGTTAACCCTCCCATTATCATAATAACTCCCAAAAACTTAGCGAAAACTTTAAAAACTGTCATAATGAAATCGCTTAAACCGCTTCCTATTTTTTCGGCACCAGTTTTTACTTGATTACCAAATTTATCGTAATCAGCATTTTTTATTTTCCCTGAAACATTATCGAATTCCTCACGAACCTTTTTTTCGATGTTGGAAATGGTAACAGGTTCTCCAGTCATTTCCAGTTTTTCAGAGGTTGTTACCGCTTCGGGAGTTACGATCCAAAGGATAATGTAAGCCAAAATTCCAGTTCCAAATCCAGCAAAAACAAATATTAAGAACATGATTTTTAACCAAACGGCATCAATTCCAAAATAATGTCCCAAACCTGTGGCAACACCACCTATCATTCCGTTTTCTTTATCGCGGTATAATTTTTTAGTGTGTCTAGGAGCTGAAAAGTCTCTGTTGTCATTTGTGGTAGGACCATCTTCTTCGATAATGTAATCCTCAGGTTGACCCATAACGGAAATAACTTCGTCTACTTCTCTAAGTGTAACTACATGTTTTTCTGTTTTTTGTTTTTCTGTCAATAATTCCGAAACTCTCATTTCGATATCCTTGATAATTTCTTCTTGTCCTGATGATTTTGACAGCGATCGTTTTATAGCATCAAAATATCGGGTTAATTTTTGGTATGCATCTTCGTCAATATGGAAGAACATTCCGCCTAAATTTATATTTACAGTTTTGTTCATGACTTTTATTTTTGGTTGGTTATTAAGTTTACGGCATTGGACAATTCCGTCCATGTGCCATCCAATTCTTTCAGGAAGGTTTGTCCGATTTCAGTCAGACCGTAGTATTTTCTTGGGGGTCCCGATGTGGATTCTTCCCAACGGTAGTTAAGTAATCCGTCGTTTTTTAAACGGGTTAAGAGCGGATAAATGGTACCCTCTACTACCAATAATTTAGCGTTTTTCAAAGTGTCTAATATTTCTGAGGTATAAGCGTCTTTCTCTTTTAATACTGATAAGATACAAAACTCAAGAACACCTTTACGCATCTGGGCTTTTGTGTTTTCAATGTTCATAATTTTTTAATTTGAGTTGATTTGATTTGTTGATGAAACTGTTCATTTTTGATTGATGATTGAATGATTAATTATTCTTGTGATTTATGTTTTTCAATATTTAATTTAATATTGATTTGATTATGGTATTTTTATTTAAGGAATGATATTGTAAAAGGATAGCTGTATTCTTCTCCGTTTGATGCTTTGATTGAAGCATAAATGACCAAAAAGAATTCTGCTATCTTGATACAGGCAAATACAAAAAGTGCTAAAACACCCACCGTCAGAATTCCGATGCTGTTGCCGTAGTCAAAATTTCTAAAAACAATATCATTGTTGTTTACCAAATCATTGAATGTGATATTCTTTAATACGGTATATAGAAATATCGGAATGGCAATCATTGCCAATATCAAAGAGTAAATTAAAATACTCAATTGAAAGTTCAAGGCTTGTTTTCCATTGTGGTCTATAAATTTTGATTGATCTTTTTTAGATGTCCAAAGAACAATTGGGAATATATAATTTCCAAACGGAATTATATACTGGCTGAAAGTGCTCAGGTGTGTAAATGCTGCAATGTTTCTTTCGGTTGAAGTTTCCATTTTTTTAGTTTTTTTGATTACGTTTTTTGATTGATGATTGATGACTGAAATAGATAAAATGACTTACCTAGTAATTTCTTATACAAATATATGTTTAAAAGAGAGTATCTTGTATCGCATAGTAGTGTATATTAACAAAATATTAACAAAAAATTATTCATTTGAAAGAAAAAACTTCTAATTTTAGTGAATTATACTTGAATTTAGTCAATATGATGTTAAGAGTGAATGTGATGAACTATTTATTGAATGCTTAATTTTCAGTGTTCATTAATAGATTTACAGTCGCAGTAATTATTGAAACTGTAAATAATTGCCGAAAATCATTTTGGAATGGAGTTTGAGGCTAAATAAAGTTATTATGGTTTTTATATGTGTGCATAGTATTTTTTGTATTTTAGCAAAAAAATAATCATGGAATTGACGGTATCTAAATTAAATCGGTTTGTGTTTTTTAAATTGCCTTCTGCATTTATATGTGGCGTACGAGTAAAATCTATCGATAAAAATAATTGTGAGGTTACAGTAAAACACCGATGGATTAATCAAAATCCTTTTAATTCTATGTATTTTGCTGTTCAGGCTATGGCTGCTGAGTTAACAACCGGTGCGATGGTGATTGATAAAATCCAGCAGAGCGGAAAAAAAATATCGATGCTGGTGGCAAATAATAAATCTAATTTTTCCAAAAAGGCCACAGGACGAATTACTTTTGTTTGTCAGGACGGTCATTTAATAGAGGAAGCAATTCAAAAGACAATTGCAACAGGAGAGGGGCAAACATTTTGGATGAAATCTATAGGAACCAATGAAGAAGGGGTTAAGGTTTCCGAAATGGATTTTGAATGGAGTATCCGATTAAAATAAGGAATTTTTTAAAAGCAAAAAAAAAGCTTCGTTAACTGGAAACGAAGCTTTTTTTGATATAAGGCAATTGTGAATTAATAATTATATAGAAAACAACCTTACTTTCAATATTTGAGAGTTGTATTCTTGGGGAAGTGAATAAAAATCTGCAACAAAATTAAACAAAACTATAACGTGATAGTCTTAAAATTATATTAAAGTTTTGAGCAAGACAGGAGGTTATTTTCACTGGAAAATTTTTATTCTTAAAAAAAGGTGACAATTTGACATTTTATAAGTTTTGGCAGTACTTTTGCAATCAAAATAAAGAATAAAACTATGTTTAAGAATATTTTTAAAAATAAAAGTAATATGACTACAGAAAATACAGAATTCGATCAAGAAATAGATGACGTAACATTAGAGAATAATGCAAATGGTGAGCAACTTATTATTGAAGAATTAAGTGTTGAAGAGCAATTAACTCAAGACTTAGCCAAAGAAAAAGATAAGTTTTTGAGATTATTCGCTGAATTTGAAAATTACAAAAGACGTACTGCAAAGGAAAGAATAGATTTATTCAAAACTGCCAATCAGGAAGTATTGCTTGCCATGTTGCCAATATTGGACGATTTTGACAGAGCGATTGTTGAAATCAGTAAATCGGAAGATGAGTCATTGGCTAAAGGTGTGGAATTGATTCACGAAAAACTGAAAGGAACTTTGGTTGCCAAAGGTTTAGAGCAGGTTGATGTTAAAGCCGGTGATACATTTGATGCTGATTTTGCTGAAGCGATTACTCAAATTCCTGCAGCATCAGACAAGATGAAAGGTAAAATTGTGGATGTTATCGAAAAAGGTTATAAACTGGGTGACAAAATTATTCGTTTCCCAAAAGTGGTAATTGGTAACTAAAAAATCAAATTGCAAATCATAGATTTCATTGTGTTGAACAGTTGGAATTTAAACCCGGGTTTTTAGCGAACTTGTGAAGCAATTTAAAATTCGGAATTTATTTTAATTATGAAAAAAGATTTTTACGAAATATTAGGCATTTCAAAAGGTGCAGATGCAGCGGAAATTAAAAAGGCATATAGAAAAAGTGCATTGAAATACCATCCTGACAAAAATCCTGGCGACAAAGAGGCAGAAGAAAAGTTCAAATTGGCTGCCGAGGCATACGAAGTATTGAGTGACCCTGCCAAAAAAGCAAAATATGACCAATACGGGCATCAGGCATTTGACGGTTCCGGCGGTTTCGGCGGAGGTCATGGCGGAATGAACATGGATGATATCTTTAGTCAGTTTGGAGATATCTTCGGTGGAGGTTTTGGCGGATTCGGCGGTGGCGGTGGCGGAGGTCCACGTCGCGTGAAAGGAAGCAATTTGCGTATTAAAGTAAAATTGACTCTGGAAGAAATAGCCAATGGTGTTGAGAAAAAAGTAAAAGTAAAACGTAAAGTTCAGGCTCAGGGTGTAACTTACAAAACTTGTTCAACCTGTAATGGTCAAGGGCAGGTGATGAGAGTTACCAATACAATTTTGGGTAGAATGCAATCGGCTTCAACCTGTCCTACTTGTGGTGGTTCCGGTCAGATTTTGGACAAAAAACCAGGGAATGCCGATTCGCAAGGAATGGTTGTAGAAGACGAAACGGTTTCTATAAAAATTCCAGCCGGTGTTGTAGATGGTATGCAATTGAAAGTTTCCGGTAAAGGAAATGATGCCCCTGGAAACAGTGTTCCTGGAGATTTGATTGTAGTTATTGAAGAAATTGAACATGAATTCCTGAAACGTGAGGGTGAAAACCTGCACTACGATTTATATATCAGTTTTGCCGAAGCGGTTCTTGGTATTTCAAAAGATATTGATGCCGTAAACGGAAAAGTGAGAATCAAACTGGAAGAAGGTATTCAATCCGGAAAAATTTTGAGATTAAAAGGAAAAGGTATTCCAAGTATCAATGGTTACGGAAGCGGTGATTTGCTGGTACACGTAAACGTCTGGACACCAAAAACGTTGAACAAAGAACAAAAACAGTTTTTTGAAAAAGCGTTAACGGATGATAACTTTACTCCAAACCCTGAAAAATCAGAAAAATCATTTTTTGAAAAAGTTAAAGACATGTTTTCTTAATTTTTTTAAATAATAAAATACAAACCCATCCTTTATTCGTTAAGGATGGGTTTTTTAATGGATAATTAAGAGAATTTAGGTTCGAAATTATTTACTTTTACGCCAATTAAAAAAACAGCATGAGCAACATACTTGAAGTAAGTAAAGTCGTAAAGCAATATGGTGATTATGTAGCGCTTAACGAAGTGTCATTAACCGTTCCCAAAGGAAGTATATACGGACTTCTGGGCCCAAACGGAGCGGGAAAAACTTCATTAATTCGAATTATCAACCAAATTACAATGCCTGATAGAGGCGAAATCATTCTTGACGGTGAAACGCTTCAGCCCAAACATATACAATATATTGGATATCTTCCCGAAGAAAGGGGTTTGTACAGCAGTATGAAAGTGGGTGAGCAGTGCCTTTATTTGGCCCAAATGAAAGGATTGTCCAAAGCAGAAGCCAAAAAACAATTGGAGTATTGGTTCGACCGCTTGGGAATTCAAGGGTGGTGGAACAAGAAAATCCAAGAGCTGTCAAAAGGTATGGCACAGAAAATCCAGTTTGTTGTCTGCGTTTTGCATAAACCTAAATTGTTGATTTTTGACGAACCTTTTTCAGGTTTTGATCCCGTAAATGCCAATGTAATTAAAGATGAAATTTTGGCTTTGAAAGAAGAGGGGGCAACGATTATTTTTTCTACACACAGAATGGAAAGTGTTGAAGAACTTTGTGACCACATAGCGCTCATTCACAAATCAAACAAACTGATTGAAGGCAAGCTAATCGATGTAAAAAGAAAACACAAAACCAATAGTTTTGAAGTAGGTATTCTGTCTGATAATGTAGAAGGTTTGATGTATGATATTACACAAAAATTCAAGGTAGGCGAAGCCAATTTTAAATCCTTGAATGACGAAATAAAACTGGAGATTCAACTCGGAAATGCTACACCAAATGAATTACTGAATGTCTTGACACAACGCGGTCAGGTAATGCATTTTGTTGAAAAAATACCAAGCGTGAATGATATTTTTATTCAAACGGTAACAGCACAGAGTTAAGAGTTTAAATTAAAACCTAAATCTCAGGTTTAAAATCTAAAATTTCAAAATGAGTATTATTTCATTAATCATAAAAAGAGAGTTTATTGCCAAGGTCCGCAATAAGTCATTTATTGTTATGACTTTTTTAAGTCCGTTGCTTTTTGTAGCTATTGCTGGGTTTGTAGCGTATTTAAGTTCAATGAAAGCCGAAACCAAGCTTATTGCTATTCATGATGAATCAGGTTTGTTTATCAATGAATTCATGGCTCTGAATAATAAAAGCAGTGATTATAAATATTTGGATTATTCCAGAGTCAATCTGCAGGTTCTAAAAGACAGTATCACGAGAGAAAATTATGAAGCCTTGCTGTATGTTCCAAAAACAGCGGCCAATAAAGAACTGGAAACTAAAATTCAGTTGGTTTCCAATGACAGCCCAAGCATTGTTTTTATTGAAAAAGTCCAAAGAATTATTGCCGATAAATTGACGAAAGACAATTTGGAAAATGCACATTTGGATACTTTGGCAATAAAAAATGCCCAGGCCAATGTGGTTTTGAATTTAACCAAGGCTTCAGGTGAGGAAAGTATCAAAGGGCTTAACGAAATAAAAATAGCAATAGGAGCCGCTTTTGGCTATCTTATTATGATGTTTATAATTATTTACGGGAATATGGTGATGCGAAGCGTTATTGAAGAAAAAACGAATCGTATTGTGGAGATTATTATTTCTTCGGTGAAGCCATTCCAGCTTATGATGGGTAAAATTATAGGAACTTCTTTGGCTGGTTTACTGCAATTTTTGATTTGGACCGTTATCGGGTTGTCGCTGATGTTTGCGGCTTCAGCTTTTTTTGGAGTTAATATCGGTGCAACATCAAGAGTTTCTCCTGAAATGATGCACATGGCGCAACAGGAATTTTCGGGGACAGCCCAAACTTATCTCAAGGAGATATGGAATCTGCCAATCGCAAGTATTTTGATTAGCTTTGTTGTTTATTTTATAGGAGGCTATTTTTTATACAGTTCATTTTATGCTGCAATTGGAGCTGCTGTAGACAATCAAACAGATTCGCAGCAATTTCTTTTGCCAATCATAATGCCGCTAATGCTAAGTGTTTATATAGGTTTTTTTACGGTTATCAATAATCCACATGGGACTATAGCGGTTGTTTTTTCAATGATACCCTTGACATCACCGATAGTTATGTTGATGCGTATTCCTTTTGGTGTGCCATGGTGGCAAATTGCAATTTCCGTATCTTTGTTATTCGGTGCATTTTTTGGTGTGGTTTGGTTTGCCTCCAAAATTTACCGTGTTGGTATTTTGATGTATGGAAAAAAACCGAGCTGGAAGGAGTTGTATAAGTGGCTTAAATACTAGAGAGAAGCTGCTAAGTTACTGAGTAGCTAAGATTCTAAGTTTTTTAAAGCATTGAATTTTAAAATATTAAAAAGAAAGTTATTGAAATTCTAAGTTGGTAAGTTTTAGAAAACTTAGTAACTTAGAATCTTAGAGACTTAGAAACTTAAAAAACAATGAGCAAAATTCTAATTATTGAAGACGAAGAAGCAATCAGAAGAGTACTAGCCAAAATACTTTGCGAAGAAAATGAGTCTTATGAAGTTGATGTTGCCGAA
>Ga0208398_100244_pt1 | contig 44947 bp, 38 predicted proteins | sample LakWasMe79_HOW10_2_FD_183905 | JGI IMG/M metagenome (GOLD analysis project Ga0208398, IMG submission 183905) | Freshwater sediment methanotrophic microbial communities from Lake Washington under simulated oxygen tension - Sediment Metagenome... | ecosystem: Environmental > Aquatic > Freshwater >...
ATCACAAATTTTTCAGAAGTAATTATTTTAAAAGTAAGATATTTGCAGTCGATTTAGAATTTAGAGAATAATCTAAAATCTAAAATCAGAATTCTAAAATCAATAAAATGGCATCAAAACCAAGCATTCCAAAAGGAACCAGAGATTTTTCACCTGCTGAGGTGGCAAAAAGACAATATATTATCCAAGTTATAAAAAGCAATTTCGAAAAGTTTGGATTTCAACCCATAGAAACTCCTTCTTTTGAAAACTCCGAAACCCTAATGGGGAAATACGGGGAAGAAGGCGACCGATTGATTTTCAAAATACTGAATTCGGGTAATTTTTTCTACAATAAAAGTAAAATAGAGTTGCCTAATTCATTGACTGAATTGCAGACTAATTCGGCAGAAAATATAACTACAGAACAAAGAGTAGAACTAAATAAATTCACCAACAGAATTTCCGAAAAAGCACTTCGATACGATTTGACTGTTCCATTTGCTCGTTATGTGGTACAGCACCAAAACGAAATCGAATTTCCATTTAAAAGATATCAAATTCAACCTGTTTGGCGTGCTGATAACCCTCAAAAGGGGCGTTTCAGAGAATTTTTTCAATGCGATGCCGATGTGGTTGGGTCTAAATCGTTGTGGCAGGAAGTGGAGTTGGTACAATTGTACGACTCGGTTTTTACCGCTTTAGGTCTTGCTGGGGTTACCATAAAAATCAATAACCGAAAAATACTTTCTGGAATTGCTGAAGTAATCGGAGCATCGGATAAACTGATTGACTTTACTGTAGCGCTGGACAAACTCGATAAAATAGGCGAGGACGGTGTAAAGAAAGAAATGATCGAAAAAGGAATTGCCGAAGATGCGATTGCCAAAGTACAGCCTTTGTTCAATTTCACGGGAACCATCTCGGAGAAAATCGAGAAATTGTCTGTTTTGCTTTCTTCATCTGCCGAAGGTATGAAAGGAGTTGAAGAACTGCGTTTCATTTGCGACAGCGTTATCAATTTAGGATTGTCAACTGCAAGTTTGGATTTGGATGTAACATTGGCTAGAGGATTGAATTATTATACAGGCGCTATTTTTGAAGTGGCTGCTCCAAAAACGGTTGCTATGGGTTCCATCGGCGGCGGTGGGCGTTACGATGATTTGACTGGTATTTTTGGACTGAAGAACATGAGCGGGGTAGGGATTTCTTTTGGGCTTGACCGAATCTATTTGGTGGTTGAAGAGTTGGGATTATTCCCGGAAGCAGTGACTTCAACTTCAAAAGCATTGTTTATCAACTACGGAGAAAAAGAAGCTTTTTATTCGATGAAAGCCATCAAGGAATTGCGTGCTTCAGGAATAAAAGTTGAATTGTATCCTGACAATGTAAAAGTGGGTAAACAATTCCAACACGCCGACAAACGATTTATTCCTTATGCAGTAATCGTGGGAGAGGAAGAAATAAATGACAATCAATACAGTCTGAAAGATTTGGTTTCGGGTGAACAGAAAAAAGTAAGTTTAGAGGAATTGAAAGAGATTTTGAAATAAAGAAAATTAAAAACTGAAAAAGCGATTGTTGAATAGGTAAAGATATTCTCAATCGTTTTTTTTGTTGATTGTATTTCCAAGAGTTAAAGGAAAACAGTTAAATAAAAAATGCTAATTGTGTTTGAGAAATTATTTCAACAGGCCCAGTTTTTGGTGTATAGTTGTTATGTTGTTTCGTCTATATATAAGTTGTACAACATTTTACAAAACCGAACTATAATAAACTAAGTTCCAAAATCTTTATAGAAATTTTTCAGATGCTTTTATTTATGCTTTATTTAACGAGTTGTTTATAAATAATTTAACATCTGCTATAACAAATTATTATAGGTTTGTCAGAATATTAAATGAAAAATCTTATGAAGAAAACCTTTTTAACAGTTGTAATACTGTTTTCGTTTTTTGTTGCTAAGGCACAAAATAAAACTGCTGAATTGGATAAATTAATGACTCAAGCTCACGCAAATGGTGTATTTAATGGTAGTGTTTTAGTTGCTGAAAACGGAAAAGTGATTTATCGCAAAGCTTTTGGTTATGCAAATAAAGAAACAAAACAGTTATTAAAACCAGAATTTTGTTTTGATTTGGCATCTGTTTCCAAGCAATTTACTGCTATGGGAATTATGATATTAAAAGAAAGAAATAAGCTTTCTTACGATGATAGAATTACGAAGTATTTCCCTGAATTTCCTGCTTATGGGAAGGATATTACGATACGAAATTTACTGAATCATACTTCAGGAATGCCTTTATATCAGCCTTTCGCTACTAAAGATAATTTGACTAATGCTGAAATTTTAAAAATAATTGAGGAAAGAGAAGTGTTAGACGCCAATATTGGTGAGCGATATGTCTACAATAATGCTGGTTATGTGATGTTGGGTTTAATTATAGAAAAAGTTTCGAATATGTCCTTAGCGGAATTTTTGAAAGTAAATATTTTTAAACCATTAAAAATGAAAAATAGTTTGGTTGGTGATACCCCAAAAATCGATTTAAAAAATAGGGCTCTGGGTTATTCTGTGATTGGCGAGCTTGATGATTATACCGTTTCACATACTGGTTCTACAAGTATGTTTTCAAACGTTGATGATTTGTTTTTGTGGGATCAAGCTTTATATACTGAAAAGTTAGTTTCAAAGAAAACAATTGAAGAAGCATTTACCCCTGTAGTTTTAAATAATGGTTCTTTGTCTAATTACGGATTTGGATGGTTTCTTAATCCAGAAAAAAAATTGGTTAACCATTCAGGAAGTGATTTTGGTTACCGCACGTTTATCATGAGGGATTTAGACAAAAAAAACACTTATGTATGGCTTACGAATGATGGAAATGCTATTTCTAAAGACGTGATGAATGTTGCAATTGTGAATATATTAGCTTCTAAGCCCTATGAAATGCCTAAGATTACTGTTATTTCAGAATTTCAAAAAGCGTTAGAAGTAAACTCTGTGGATGATGCTATTACCAAAACGGCCAAATCTATACAATCTAATCCAAATCTATTTATAATGGACGATACCGCTATTAATGAATTGGGTTACAAATATCTTAACGACAAAAAATTAGCAGATGCATTTTCCATTTTCAAATTTAATGTGGTACTAAATCCAAATTCTTCAAATGTTTATGACAGTCTTGGCGAAATTTATCTGTTGCAAAAAGATACTGTCAATGCAATTGAAAATTATAAAAAATCAGTGGCTTTAAATCCAGATAATGCAAATGCAATAAAGGTTTTAAAAAAAATAGGTGTTGAGACAAATGACATGTTTACTGAAGTAAAAGTTTCGCCAGAAGTTCTTAAAACCTATTTGGGAAGATATCAGTTAAATGAAAATTATTTTTTTACGGTAACCGAAGACAAAGGGCAATTGTATATACAAGGAACAGGCGAAAGAATTACAACTGTATATCCAATGGCACAAAATAGATTTTACAGTAAGCTAATTACAGCTCAGTTTACTTTTAATAGCGATAAAAATGGGCATGTTGATAGTTTGACATTGAATATGGGAAAAGACATAAATGCTAAAAAGGTAGACTAAAATTAAGAGTTTATGAAAAACGAACTCACAACATACGCTTTGCAATAGTGGGGTTTAAAGCATAATTTAAAGATGGTTTTGTACTTGAAAATTAGTGTATAATCGAAATATAAAGATTCTCTAATCCCACCATCGCAAGAGCGCGGGAACGTTATTTCTCGGGTTTGAAATTTGTGTTTAAAAATTAATGTTTAATAAGGCAACCAAAAGCAGTTGCCTTTTATTATGGAATAAATTTAGCTTGGCTCAACATCCAGTTGTAGATTTTGTCTTCTCTAAAATAGCGCTCCACACTGCCGTGATTTCCTCCTTTAACAACAGTAAAGGTAAGATTCGCATCGGGATTGCAGGTTTGAATGGCTTTGACCATTTTTTTGGACTCTGAAAGAGGGACGATATAATCTCTGTTTCCGTGAATAACCCATAGTGGAATTGTTGCCAGATTGCAGGCATCTTTTGTGTTTCCGCCTCCGCAAATGGCAACGGCAGCCGTAATTTTATCAGGATATTTGCCGGCAAAATCAAAAGTGCAATAACCGCCCAGGCTCATGCCGCACACATAAACTTTGGATAAGTCAGTGTTGTAATTATTTTGAACGTATTCCAAAAGTTTCAAAAGTTTGTCCGGATCCCAAGCGCCTTTCGCCACTTGAGGTGCCACCACGATGGCCGGTATTTCTTTTCCTCTTTCGATAGCACGGATTACCCCGTAACGTTTTACTCGGTTTAAATTGGTACCGGACAGACTTTTTCCATGCAGAAAAAGAATGACAGGCGCTTTTTTGTCCAATACTTCCTGATTGGGCAAATTAATCCAGAAAGGATAGTCAGTTTGGTCTGTGATAGTTTTTAGTTGCGCTTGAGCTGTAGGTATGGCACAAAGCATAAGCAGGTAAAATAGAATATAAAAACGCATGAATAGGGGTATTGTTTCGAAATGGGGTTGCAAAGTAAGTTTTTATAATCAATGATTTCAACTTTTTTAGGATTAAAAAAATAAATTCTTTTCGAAACGTAGAAGGAGAGGAATTTAAGGATTTAAAATAAATAAATCAAACCCTGCTCTCAGCATTATGTTTCACCGGAAAATTCACGGAATTAGCAATAAAACACAATTTGTTGGCTTCTCTGTGCAGTTCGTTTGCTTTCGCTAATTGAGATTCGTCTGTGATCGTTACGATAGGATTTAGGGTTACTTCAATAAATTGTCCCGAACCGTCCTTGTTTACAACCATAATTCCGGTGGCATTGTCTATATAATCGGTGACTGTGATTCCGGCTTTGACGCAAACGTGCAGATAAGACATCATATGGCAGGCTGAAAGTGAAGCCAGCAGTAAATCTTCGGGATTGTGAACGGTTTTGTCTCCGTGAAAAGTAGGGTCAGCTGAACCTGATAGAGTAGTTTTTCCTTCAATTAAAATTTCGTGGTTTCGGTCATATGCCCGATAACTAGAAGTTCCGGTTCCTTTATTTCCTGTCCACTTCAGGGTCAGTTTGTAGTTGTGATTGGGATGCATTTGGTGTTTGATTTATAGTTACAAACGTAATCATATTATCATAGAAAATGCACCAAATATCGCAATTGAAAAAATCTACGAAAATCTACGTCCAATTTTTTTACACAGATTTTTGCAAATGTAATTCTCGCAAAGGCACTAAGACGCAAAGAAATTCGTTCTGAATCTTGTGTCTTCGCACCTTTGCGAGAAAGAATTCAACGATATTCGTTGAGAATATCATTCGAGAGATAGAGAACAGGCGAAACAGATTCATTGCTCCATATTCTTTTACTTAACAGTATAATCTCTGGCATCCACTTCCGATAATTTGAAATAGCCAAAGGCAAAATTCTTGCTATTGTTTTGGTTAACAATATTTCCTCGAACGCCAACCGGGGTGGTGGAAAACGGATTCACGCCATTGCCTGATGCCTGCGAAATTTTTTTGAAATACTCCGAATATCTTTTTGAGATCCCATACAGTTTTATGTTGATTATATCGCCGGGTTTCAAGTCTTTGTTAGCATAAAAAACTGGCGTGCGGTTGCCTTGGGTGTTCTCATCATTCTCCACCTGAAATTCAGGATATGCGACGTGTGGATTCGCAAAGCTGTGCAGATAGTAATTGTCCTGAGCGCCATTGTCCTGAAAATAATAGGTGATTTCAACTTCATCTCCTCCAAATCCGCCTTTGTCATTTTGGTCGATTTGATCCTGAATGTCTGGCGCATTGATGAGCGTTTCGGAGGCGGTATAAGTTTGCCCGTTCAGGATAATGGTTAATGTGTAGGTTTCGCCAACGACTGGCTCAAAATTACTGCAGATATATTCTCCAGTGTTAGGTATTTCGACAAATGGAAAAGCCTTTTTGGCAGAATTGGCCACCACAACGCTCGCTCCGGAAACGCTTGGGATTTCCTCATTGTAGTAACCAGTTGTGGTTGATAATGTAATTTTTTGCTCGTTGCCGGCAGTATTTTTTATCCAATCGATTGATGCGTCGATTACTAGTTTTGGCGGTGCTGTGTCAAGATCGACTTCGATTACATCTTCACAGCTTGTCAAAAACAATCCCATTGTTACGATTAGTGCTTTTATGAATAGTTTCATGGTATATGTTTTTAAAATTTAAAATTGTAGGTTACGCTCGGAATAATCCCAAAAATGGAAATTCTTCTGGCTTCGCTGTCTCCGGTGGTTGGGTTTTGTCCGAAAGAATAGGATGCTGCATTGCTTCGGTTGTAGACATTGTAAATACTGAAAACCCATTCGCTTTGCCATCCCTTTTGCTTTTCGGGTTTTGGAACATAAGTGGCGGATAAATCCAAATGATGATAGGCCGAAAGAGAGTTTTCGTTTCGCAGTCCATAACTGGGAACAGTCATTCCCTGATACAGATATTTCCCGTTCGGAAAGGTCGCTGCCTTTCCTGACTGATAAGTGAAAATTCCGCCAAGCGTCCATTTTGGAGTTAAGGAATAAGCTGAAGTAACGGATAGATTATGCAGTTTGTCATAATTGGCTCTGTACCATTGACCATCGTTAATTCCGGGTTCGTCAGGAGTTCGTCCAGGTGTTCTTTGTTCGGCTTTGGAGAGCGTGTAGGAGATCCAACCTGTTAGTCTTCCGCTGTTTTTTTTGAACAATAATTCCAATCCGTAGGAGCGTGCTTCGCCGTTCAGGAGCACTCTTTCGATAGCGTCGTTGGCAATCAGTTCAGCGCCGTCTATGTAATCGGCTTTGTTTTTGGTTTTTTTGTAAAATGTCTCCGCTTCGATTGAATATTTATCGTCCTTAAAATTTTGGAAATAACCCAATGCCACTTGGTCCAAAATTTCGGGTTTGAGGTATTGGTCGCTCGGTGCCCAGATATCAAGCGGTGAAGCTGATGCCGTATTCGAAATTAAATGCAAATACTGACTCATTCGATTATAACTCGCCTTGATCGACTGATTGTCGTTTAGTGAATACGCCACTGCCAATCGGGGTTCAAGGTTGTTGAAGCTTGCAATTTTTTGGTTCTTCTTATAATTGATTGACCCTGTTGGCGTCGCCTCTTCATAAATTTGGAAGTCTTGATTGAAAACAACCGCCTGATTATTAGCGTAAGTGTTTACTTCCTCAGGCCCTAATCGCTGAAAATCACTGAATCGAAGTCCATAGTTGACGGATAATTTTTCGGATAGCTTTTGTTCGGCACTGATGTATAAGGCATTTTCGAAAGCATATTTTTTGGCGATTTGTTCAGGATTGATACTTGAAGAATCACCAAAAGGACTGATAGTTCCCGGATTGAAGGTGTAGTAAATCGAATTCAAACCATAATTCAAAACCAAATTATTGGAAACGTAATGCTTGAAATCATACTTGAAATTATAATTTTTGACATCCGATTTCCAATCAATCCCGACTGAATTGATTTGTAACCCATAATTGTAATCGCTGTAAATGACCGATGCATTCGAAAATATTTGATCCGAAAATATATGGTTCCATCTCGCATTAAACAGCGTATTGCCATAAGTGTTGATGAAAGCATTATTCATATTGATGTTGTCATTGCCAAAATAGCCCGAAAGGAAAATGTTGTTTTTGTCATTCAGCTTATAATTAAGTTTGGCATTGATATCATAGAAATAGGCCGAGTTGGGCTGGTCAGCGAGTTTCATTAGTAAATGCGCATACGAACCTCGGGACGCAACGACAAAAGAACCTTTTTCTTTTACAATCGGACCTTCGAGCAATAAACGGCTGGAAACAGTTCCGATTCCGCCCGTGGCGTGAAATTCCTTGTTGTTTCCCTCTTTTTGATAAATATCCAAAACCGATGATACGCGCCCACCAAAATTGGCCGGAATTCCACCTTTGTATAATTTTAAATCTTTAATTACATCCGAATTGAAAACGGAGAAAAAACCAAACAAATGCGAAGTATTGTAAACCACCGCTTCATCCAATAGCACCAAATTCTCGTCAACCGCCCCGCCCCGCACATTAAAACCCGAAGCGCCTTCCTGAGCATTGGTCACTCCCGGAAGCTGTAAAATCGATTTCAGCACATCGACTTCACCCATAACCGCCGGCATTTTTTTGATGGTTGCAATCGAGAGTTTATTGGTACTCATCTCGGGTTTGCGGATATTGGCTTTTGTTTTGTTTGAATGGACAATAACTTCCTGCAAAGCCTTGCTGTTTTCAGCCATGATAAAATTCTTTTTGGTGTTTTCCGTAAGCGAAATAGACTCTTCGATAGTGTCAAAACCCATAGAACTGATGGTAATGGTGTAATTTCCTTTGGGTAGTGTAATCGAATAAAAGCCATAGGAGTTGGAAGTCACAGTAACGTTGGCTTCCGGAATGGTGATGTTCACGCCAATCAGCGTTTCGTTGTTCTGTTTGTTGGCAATGGTTCCGCTTAATGTGACTTTTCCTTGCGAAAAAACACTAAATGTCGTTATCGAGAGCAGGAACACATATAGGATTTTGTTTTTCATTTAATAAATAGATTTGGATAAAATGATTCTAGAGATTTTTGGCGAAACTAGGTTTTAATGGAATTCCCAATTTTTGATTTATACCAAACGGATTATTTTTTATATCAAAATGGGGTTTTGGTGGTGTATTTGAGAATTTTGAAAAGGTATGATTTAGACAAAGAGTATCACACAATATTGTCATCCCGAGGTACGAGGGAACTCCGCAAGTAGCTCCACAATACAATTCCACATTATAAATTCCAAAATGAATAGAGTAATTGCTTTATTTGTAAATAAAATACTATTTTAGTAGAATGCAATTTCAAGAAGGGTATCATACCTATTACATTTACATAATCACCAACAAAGCAAAAACTGTTTTGTACACCGGTGTAACCAATCATTTAAAAACACGCTTAGAACAACATAAAGGCAATATTGTTACCCAAAACAAAACATTTGCTTCTACTTATAATGCTCACTTCTTACTTTATTATGAAAAATTTATTTGGATTCAAGAGGCAATTGCTCGGGAAAAAGAAATAAAAGGCTGGAGAAGAGAGAAGAAAATGGATCTTATTAAAACAATCAATCCTGATTTAGATTTTCTGAATTATTTATTTGAATAGGATTGCGGAGCTACTTGCGGAGTTCTCTGTTCATGACACAGACTTTTATTAAATAACCCAACAATCCGTAAACATGTCATTCCGACGTAGGAGGAAACTCCGCTTGCTATTCCGCATCGTTGAGGACTTTGATTGTCGAGCTACTTGCGGAGATTCCTCCTTCGTCGGAATGACAAACTTGACGTGTAATCGAAGATATTCAGTTTTTTTGTATAAAAAGAAAACACTTTGGTATAAAATACTATTAGAGCTTTTTTAAAGTTTTTACATTTGTTTTGTATATATTTATAGAGTATGGGTAAAACTTCACAGGAAAACTTTATCGATGAAAATTGGGCTATTCAATTTGTAACTTCTGCCAAACTGAGGTTGTACAGGCATTTGTTTTTGATTGCTTTTTTTGGGTTGGCTTTATTCAACAGTGAGCCTGAATACACGGAACCAACAGAAACCATCAGCAGAATTATTGCCTTAATGATGTTTTTGGGATTGGTTTACGGCAATATGTATGTTTTAGTTCCGAAGTTTTTATTCAGGAATCAGTATGGGAAGTATGTGCTGGCTGTATTGGGCATTATTGTTGTGTCTTCTTTAATACATAAGAGCAGCAGGTATTTTTATGGTATTGCCGTTAGACTCGATCATACGTATAAGGATATAAACTTTTTTTCCTTTTCGTTTGTTATAATAGTGGTGATTTTGGCTTCATCTGCCATAAAATTATTTCAGCAATGGAAATTGGATATGGAATTGATAAGCGAATTGAAACAGGCCAATGTAAATGCCGAGTTGGAACAATTGAAGAATCAAATTAACCCGCATTTTCTTTTCAATACGCTGAACAATGCCAATGTGCTGACCAAAAAAGACGCTGATAAAGCCTCGCAGGTATTGATGAAATTGAGTGATTTGCTTCGGTATCAGTTGTATGACAGTACTAGGGAAAAAGTTTTTTTGACTTCGGACATTCATTTTTTGGAAGATTTTTTGAATTTGGAAAAAATCCGAAGGGATAAATTTGACTTTGTGATTTCCAAGGAAGGCGATTTGAACGGAGTTCAGATTCCGCCTTTGTTGTTCATTTCGTTTGTTGAGAATGCCGTGAAGCACAATAATGATTCGGAAAAAGCATCGTATGTAAATTTGGAATTTAAAATTTATAATGGGGAACTGGTTTTTAAATGCATTAATTCAAAACCAATATTAAAAGCCGTAAAAACGGATTCAGGAGGCTTGGGATTGACAAACATCAAACGCAGACTGCAGTTGTTGTTTCCGGCCTCTCATTTGTTGAAAATTGAAGATAGTGTAACCACTTTTAGTGTAACCTTAAGCATGAAATTATGAACTGTATAATTGTGGATGATGAACCATTGGCGAGAGAAGCCATTGAAATGCTGATTGAGAAAACGTCAAATTTGGCGCTTTTGGGTTCGTTTAACAGTGCCTTGACGGCTTCCAAATTTATGTTGGACCATTCGGTTGATTTAGTGTTTTTGGATATTCAGATGCCGGGCATCAACGGAATTGAATTTGCCAAAACCATTCCGCAGACAACCTTTGTGATTTTTACGACGGCTTTTTCTGAGTTTGCCCTCGAAAGCTATGAAGTCGATGCCGTCGATTATTTGATTAAACCAATAAAATTGGAGCGTTTTCAAAAAGCGGTCGATAAAGCCGATATGTATTCGAAGCTGTTACAAAAAGGAAATGCGACGCCCAATATTGAACAAATCACCGATGATTATTTCTTCATAAAAGCCGACCGGAAAATCATAAAAATCTACTTCAACGACCTACTGTTTATCGAAGGATTGAAAGATTATGTCGTGATGCACACCGAAAAACAAAAGGTTATCACGGCGATGAACATTAAAACGATTCACGAGCAATTGCCCAAAAATAGTTTTGTGAGGGTTAGTAAATCGTTTATCATCAATGCAAAAAAAATAGATTCGGTTGATAATAATACGGTCAATATTGGTAAAAACGAAATCCCTATAGGAAACATTTACAGGGATTTCTTTTTTGATGAATTTGTGACCAAGAAGATTTTGAGTAGGTAAATGTTAGAATTCTCTTCAGTAATAATTTTGACTGGATTATTCTATTAGAAATAGTTATGGAAGATTTGAATAGTTTTTTTTAAAATTCTCACTCCAATTCCATACTCAGCAATGGATTAATTTCAATAAAAAACCCTTAAACATTTCTGTTTAAGGGTTTTGCCTTTTGTAGCGAAGACGGGAGTTGAACCCGTGACCTCAGGGTTATGAATCCTGCGCTCTAACCAACTGAGCTACCTCGCCATATTTGAGATATATCCTATCCCTGAATGCGGGTGCAAATATAAAACAATAATTAGAGTGTGCAAACAAAAAACAACAAAAAAAAATTATTTTTCAAAACGTTTTTTTTTTGAAGTAATAATCTATATATTTCGAAAAAATTAGACAAAATTCATGGATTTAAAAGTGCGTTACGAAATAGAATTCCCAATAAATTCATCTCCTCAATTGTTGTATCAATATATTTCGACGCCTTCGGGATTGTCTGAATGGTTTGCTGACAACGTAAATTCTCGTGGCGAGTTTTTTACTTTTATTTGGAATGACTCTCAGGAAAGAGCAAGATTGGCTTCTAAAAAATCAGGTGAGAAAGTAAAGTTCAGATGGGTTGACGAGAATAATAAGGATACTGAATATTTTTTTGAATTGAATATCTTAGAAGATGAACTGACTAAGGACGTTTCTTTGATGGTGGTTGATTTTGCCCGTAAAGATGAAATTGAAGAAGCTACACAGTTGTGGGAAAACCAAATTTCAGATCTGAAACATGTTATCGGTTCTGTGTAGTAGAATTGTATATTATGGCTTATATTTGTCACGCTTTTCAGCGTGACTTTTTTTATACAGTATGATAAATTTTAATGGTTCGATAGTATCCGGGGATACAAATATATTAGTGCAAAACAGAGGTTTTTTATACGGTGATGCCGTTTTTGAAACCGTAAAAATTGTAAACGGAAAAATTCTGTTTTTAGAAGATCATTACTTTAGGCTGATGTCTTCTATGCGTGTGATTCGGATGGAAATTCCAATGGAATTTACAATGGAATACTTGGAAGATCAAATCCTTTCATTGGTTAAAAATAATAATATTGAATCGTCTTCCAGAGCCCGAATTACGATTTGCAGAAATGACGGCGGGTATTATTTACCGCAAAAAAACACTGTTTCTTTTTTGATACAAACCACATCGCTTGAAAACACTGCCTATTTTATCGGTGAAGGTGAATATGAAATTGATTTGTACAAGGATTTTTATGTTACTAAACAATTGTTGTCTTCCATAAAAACGACAAACCGTTTGATAAATGTGACTGGAAGTATTTATGCTGATGAAAATGGATTGGATAATTGTATTTTGCTAAACGATTCAAAGAATGTTGTTGAAGCATTGCAGGGTAACGTTTTTATGCTAAAAGACAGCAAGCTAATCACTCCTCCGGTTTCTGAAGGATGCCTGAATGGAGTTATGAGAAAGCAAATTTTAGAATTGGCTAAAAAAATAAATGGTATCGAAGTGACAGAGGAAATCATATCGCCTTTTGATCTTCAAAAAGCGGATGAATTGTTTATAACGAATGTTATTAAAGGCATACAACCGATTACGAAATATAGAAAAAAAGAATTTTCAGTTGAAGTTTCTAAAACTTTGGTAGCTAAATTGAATGAATCTTTAGGCTTAGTTTAAATACGGGTTCTCGGGGGCGTTTGACCAAATTATGTATTCGCCTCCCAGTTCTATGATTTGCTCTTTCCAGAAATGGGCAGTTGATTTTCCGATTATTTTATTCTCGTAATTATTTTTGGTGATAATCCAGGAATTGGCTTCCATCTCTTTTTCAAGTTGGTGCTCTTCCCATCCTGTATAGCCTAAAAAGAAACGGATATTTTCTTTTTTAATTTTGCCTTTGTTGATGAGGTCTTTTGTCGATTCAAAATCACCTCCCCAATATATTCCGTTCGATATTTCTATACTGTTAGGAATCAGGTCAGGGATGTTGTGAATGAAATAGAGATTGTCCTGTTCTACCGGACCACCGTTAAATATCTTGAAATTGGCGTTTATTTCGGGAATCAAATCATTGATGGTATATTTCAAAGGTTTGTTCATGATAAAGCCTACCGATCCATCTTCATTATGGTCTGCCAAAAGAATTACTGATCGATTAAATGACAAGTCTCCAATTATTGATGGTTCAGCAATAAGTAAATATCCTTTTTTTAATTTTTCTGAAATCATAAGGCTATATTTTTAATTAAATTTAAGAAAATTTAAATTCACTAACCAAATTTTTTCAATTTTAATCGTTTAAAAGCAAAAAAAAACCTTCCAATCGGAAGGTTTAATTATATAAGATAAAATATGATTAGTTTACTGCTCCTTCTAAATCTGCTCCAGCTTTGAATTTTACAACATTTTTTGCAGCGATTTGAATAGTTTTTCCAGTTTGTGGATTTCTTCCATCTCTTGCAGCTCTTGAAGAAACTGACCATGATCCGAATCCAACTAAAGATACTTTACCACCTTTTTTCAAAGTTCCGCCCACATTTCCTAAAAATGATTCCAATGCCAATTTTGCAGCTGCTTTTGTAATTCCTGCATCAGCAGCGATAGCGTCGATTAATTCTGATTTGTTCATAATAATTTGATGTTAATTGTTGGTTAAAATAATTGTTAATTAGAACAAAATTAACAGGAAATACGGTCTTTGCAAGTGTTTTATACATTTTTAGCCTATTTTGTTAATAACTTACAGTCTTTGTTCATAAAGTAAGCTAAAATTCTGAAAAAAAAAGCACTTAACACCTGTTTTTATTGGCATTAGTAGACTTTTGCTCCCTCAGAAAAAGTAATTCCATTTAATAATTCAGCTACAGTTATTTTCTTTTTTCCTGGAAATTGAAGAGCTGCTATTTGAATGTAGCCTTCATTCACTGCAATTTTCATTTCTTTTTTAGTGCAAATCAGACTTCCAGTAGGAAAGTTGTGTTTTTCTGAAATTGCTTTTGCTTCATAGATTTTTACATTCCACTCTTCGCCTTTGTCACTAAAAAAACACCAGGCAGCAGGGTAAGGACTTAATCCTCGTATTAAATTGTATATTTCTTTGATTGATTTTGACCAGTCAATTTTACAGTTCTCCTTGTTTAATTTGTATGCAGTTTTGATATCCAAAGGATCGTTCTGGATTGTAGTTGCTGCATTTCCGCTTTCAATCGCTTTCAAGGTGTTTATTACGGTATCGCATCCCAGATGCATCAGTCTGTCGTGCAATTGTCCGGCATTTTCAGCAGGTTCAATTGTTGTCTCGGCGCTTAGGATCATTGCTCCTGTATCTATTTTGTCATCTATGAAAAAAGTGGTAACACCCGTTTTGGTTTCTCCATTGATAATTGCCCAGTTAATAGGTGCTGCTCCTCTATAATTAGGAAGAAGAGAAGCGTGAAGATTGAATGTTCCTAATGCAGGCATTTCCCAAACTACTTTTGGCAGCATTCTAAAAGCAACAACAATTTGAAGATTAGCATTCAATGACTTTAATTCTTCAAGAAAATTCTCGTCTTTTAAATTAGTAGGCTGCAGTAGATTTAAATTGTTTTCTAAAGCATATTCTTTTACTGCCGAATATTTAAGCTTTTGGCCACGACCGGCCGGTTTGTCCGCAGCGGTGATTACACCGACCACTTCATAATTGTTTTTGACTATGGTATCAAGAATGCCAACGGCAAATTCCGGAGTTCCCATAAATATGATTCTTAATTTTTCCATTAGGTTTTTAAAGTGTATTTGTTGTTTTTTTGAATTATCAAAAGTTCGTCTTCCAATAATTGCTGGAGTACAAAGATAACATCGTCGGCGGTACTTTTTGTCTTGTCTTGGATTTCTCTTGAATTTAAATCTTCAGTTTGCAGCAAAGTCAATATTTTTTTGGAAAGACTATCGTAGTCTTTTTTAGATTTATTCAGAGTGATGCAGTAGGAACAGATACCACAATTGGAAGTGGTTTTCTCTCCAAAATAATCTAGAATCATTTTGCTTTTGCAAATATTTTTCTCCTTTACATAGTTCAAAACCGATTGCAGTTGTTCTTTTTTGAGGTCGTTTTGTCTGGTTAAGTATTTGGAAACTTTATTAATCGTTCTTTCGTCTTCGCGAATTTCATTGAAAATTATTGTCGCGTCATTATTTTTTGAATGATATTCTATGATTTCTTTGTCTTTCAACTTGTGTAATACTGCCAATACTTCAGCTTCGGAGTGATGCGATTTTTTGCTAATTAACGGCAGGTTGAATGCGGTTTGCATATCATAAACGCCAGGATAAGTTCTTAGAATAGTTAAAATAATTTCTTCGTCATTGGGATTTAAACTCGTATATCGAATGACCTCTTTGGAAGAAATTAAAAACTGTAATGTAATTTTTTCTGAAAATTCCTGAGACAGAGTCAGAACTCCCTGTCCGTCCAAAAACCGAATTGCATTGAAAGTTTTTAGATCCGGAAATCCGTATTTCAAACAAAAATGATGCAGATTAAAAGTGAATTCTTCATTGATTCCTTCTCCGTAAGCTATTTGGAAATAATTACAGAGCTTGATATACATCGTATTCAAGAAAGCTTTGTCCGGCAGAATATTTATGAATTGGTTTTCGGTCTGGATTGTATCAGTTGGGCTGGTTAGTAAAACCGCATAGGCTTTTTCACCGTTTCTTCCCGAACGTCCGGCCTCCTGATAATAATTTTCAATGTTTTCAGGTAACTGAATGTGGATGACGGTTTTGACATTTGGTTTGTCTATCCCCATTCCAAAAGCATTTGTAGCAACAATAACCTGTGCTTTTTCTTCCATCCAAAGCTTCATATTCTGCTCTTTTTCTCTGGAAGTAAGACCACCGTGGTAAAACGTGGCTTTAAATCCTAAACTTTGCAGTTGGGTTGAAATATCCAAGCACGCTTTTCGGTTTCGAACATAAATGATGGAAGGTTGCGGATTTTTTTTCAGGATTTGCTGTATCCTGAAAAGTTTGTCTTCCACCTCAAAAACCATGTAGGCAATATTCTTTCGGGCAAAAGATTTTTCAAATTGCTTTGGATTGTGCATCCCCAGTTCCGTAATGATATCCTCTTTTACTCTGGGTGTTGCGGTAGCAGTCAGTGCTAAAAATGGAACTTTCGGAAAATAGGTTTTCAGTGTTGAGATCTTTAGATAAGCTGGGCGAAAATCATGCCCCCATTGCGAAACACAATGTGCCTCATCTATGGTTATCAGGTTTATGGGGAGATTTTTTATCCGTTCCAAAATCCAATCCGATTGCAGACGCTCCGGAGAAAGATACAGAAATTTGTAATTCCCAAACTGACAATTGTCCAGCAAGTCAATCATTTCTTCAGAACGTATGCCTCCTGTCAAAGCAATGGCTTTAATGTTCCGATTTTGCAAATTGGCAACTTGATCTTTCATCAAAGCAACCAACGGGGAAATAACCAGACAGATTCCTTCATTCATCATGGCCGGCACCTGAAAACAAATTGATTTTCCACCGCCTGTAGGCATTAGGGCAAATGTGTCCTCACCACTCAAAACCGAATCAATTATTTCTTTTTGGAGTGATCTGAAAGAAAGGTGTTGCCAGTATTTTTGAAGAATTGCTAATGCTTCCGGCATTATTTTTAGTTTAGATTTTTTAAAAAAAATATACAATACTGAATTTCAATAAAGTGCTAAATTTTATCTAATATAAAAAGAATTCTGTTATCTACGCTGTCTTTTGGTACTTCAATTAAATTATAGCCATAATCGGTGTAGGTTTGTTTGAGGTGTTTGTAGATGATTTTTGACTGTTCAAAGTTTTCATAACGTTCACTGTCGCTTTCATAAATCTCCTCCCAGGGCGGAAGCATAAAAATTTTGGTATACACATTTTCACGGCAGGCATTGTCAAAATGTTCAGGAAAATCATCACCGATAAAGTCCAGATAAGCTACAATATCTGGAATGCCCCGGTCAATGAAAACCAATTGATGAGGTTCTTTTTCAGCATTTTTAAATTGGTTTATTCTGCCGTCAAGCAGCATCTGGCTGAACAATAAAGGATCTTCCAAAAACAATTGTTCGATTCCTCTTTTTTTGGCCTCAAGCGTAACTTCGCGGGAAATTTCAGGATAACAGCAATAGCCCTTCGTTTCCAATCCATTAATAATAGAGCTTTTCCCGGTACCGGGACCGCCAATGATGACAATAATTTCTTTCTGCACGTTCCTTAAATAAACGGCAAAAGTACTCAAACTTATTGGGAATTAAAAAAAGTTTATTGTTTGCCGTTTATGTCCAAAATCAAGGAGCGAAAGATGGGGCTTTTTCAGTAAAAATGGGTTCCTGCTTTCGGCTTTATCTTTTATAGTCTCGTTTTGGAACGAGACTATAAAAGGATACCGCCTCAATCAGGGCTAAAGAGGGATCATAGTGTTTTTTGGAAACAAAAATTATTTTGAATCTTTGTGTCTTAGACCAGACAGGTTTTTAAAACCTGTCTGGTCTAATGTAGTAACTATAATAAATCACAGGGTTTGGTTTTCTGGGGCGTAGGGCGGGGTGGTAAAGAGACCTAACAGGTTTCAAAAACCTGTTAGGTCTGAATATGTACCCAAATATTTACTTCTAAAAAATGCCAAATATTCTTGCTCAAAAAAATAAAACACAATTCAATTCAAAGTCTTAAATTAGTAGTGTTTTAACAGTTTTCGGGATGAGGATATAAGGAATTCTAAAATCTTAATTCTAAAATCCGAAATCTAAAATCTAAAACGTATATTTGCCTTTATTTTTAATTTAAGAATGGACAACGATAACGAAAAAAAGACTGCAGAGTTCTATGAAAGATTAAAGGCTGAATTAGACAGAAGTAATTCTTGGCCTGCAGAATATTTGTTTAAATTTATAGTTCCCACAAGTGAGGAAAATATCCAGAAAGTGGAAAATGCATTCAACTGTATGGGAGCCGTAATCAAAACAACAAAATCCAAAACAGGGAAGTTCACTAGTGTTTCTGTAGATGTAACGGTCAAAGATTCGCAAGAAATAATAGATAAGTACCAAGAATTATCCACAATAGAAGGTATCCTTTCATTATAATTATGATTGAAAAATATAAAAAAGAAAACGCGAATGATGTAGTTTTTAATTTGGAATACAATTCCGAAAGAAAACATTTAATCATTCCAGAATATGGCCGTCATTTGCAAAAACTGATTGAGCAGGCAACCCTTATTGAAGATGATGCAGAACGCAACAAAGCGGCAAAATACATCATTCAGGTAATGGGAAGTTTGAATCCTCATCTACGTGATGTGCCAGATTTTCAGCATAAACTTTGGGATCAGCTTTTTATCATGTCAGATTTTAAGTTAGTTGCCGATTCTCCTTATCCGATTCCATCAAGAGAAGTACTGCAACTAAAACCGGACGCTTTAAAATATCCTCAAAACTATCCTAAATACAGGTATTATGGTAACAACATCAAATACATGATTGATGTAGCCAATAAATGGGAAGAAGGAGAAATGAAAAGTGCATTGGTCAAAGTAATTGCCAATCATATGAAAAAATCCTATTTGAGCTGGAATAAAGATACCGTAAAAGACGATGTGATTTTCGAACATCTTTATGAATTGTCAGGCGGGAAGCTGAATTTACTGCAAAGTTCAGAGGAACTTTTAAACACGACAGATTTACTGAGAACCAACAAAAGGATTTCAAATAAAACAGGTCCTGCAGGTCAGCCAAAAATTCAAAGCAATAATAAGAATAAAACGGGGAAATCAAAACCGTTTCAAAAAAAGTAAAAAAAGAAGCTAAGCCCTAAGACTCTAAGTTTCTAAGATTTTGTCAACGATTCAGTTCAACTTCTCAGAAACTTAGGGTCTTGTTATCTTAAAAAGACAGAAAAACAGAATTTTAAATTAAGAACATGGAAGTTTTCAAAATAGAAGGAGGAGTACATTTAAAGGGAGAAGTAATACCGCAAGGTGCAAAAAACGAAGCATTGCAAATTTTGTGTGCCGTACTTTTAACGCCTGAAAAAATAACAATCAACAATATCCCTGATATTATCGATATAAACAAATTGATAAAACTTTTGGGAAATTTGGGAGTTAAAATTGAAAAAATAGGATCAGGTTCTTATACTTTTCAATCAGATGAGGTAAATGTAGGATATTTGGAAACTGAAGCTTTCAAGAAAGAGGGAGGTTCGCTTCGTGGTTCTATTATGATTGTAGGACCTCTTTTGGCGCGTTTTGGAAAAGGATATATCCCGAAACCGGGAGGTGACAAAATTGGACGCCGAAGATTGGATACCCATTTTGAAGGATTTATCAACTTAGGAGCCAAATTCAGATACAACAGAGAAGACCATTTTTATGGAGTGGAAGCTCCAGATGGACTTACTGGTGCTGATATGCTGCTTGATGAAGCATCAGTTACAGGTACTGCCAATATTGTTATGGCTGCTGTTTTGGCCAAAGGAAAAACAACAGTTTACAACGCCGCATGTGAGCCTTATCTGCAACAGCTTTGTAAGATGTTGAACTCTATGGGAGCCAATATTACAGGAGTTGGATCTAATTTATTGACTATTGAAGGAGTTGAAAAACTTGGAGGTTGTGTTCATAGAATTTTACCGGATATGATTGAAATTGGTTCTTGGATTGGTCTTGCAGCTATGACAAGAAGCGAAATTACAATCAAAGATGTGAGCTGGGAGAATCTTGGAGTGATTCCTAATGTATTTAGAAAATTAGGGATTACTTTGGAGAAAAGAGGAGATGATATTTACATACCTGAACATAAAGACGGTTACGAAGTAAAAACCGATATCGATGGTTCAATTCTTACTATTGCCGATGCACCTTGGCCGGGATTTACACCGGATTTGTTGAGTATCGTACTGGTAGTTGCCACTCAGGCCAAAGGAGATGTTTTAATTCATCAAAAAATGTTTGAAAGCCGTTTGTTTTTTGTTGATAAACTAATTGATATGGGAGCCAAGATCATGTTGTGTGATCCGCACAGGGCGGTTGTTATAGGTCATGATTTTAAATCTGTTCTGAAAGCGACAACAATGTCTTCACCGGATATCCGTGCAGGAATCTCATTGCTGATTGCAGCATTATCAGCAAAAGGAACCAGCACAATCCAAAACATTGAACAAATCGATAGAGGATATGAGCGAATTGATGAGCGTTTAAGAGCTATCGGAGCCAAAATAGTTAGAGAAAAACAATAAGTAATAACAAGTTTGAAAAAACGCTTAAATAAATTTAATTTTCTTCTGAAAATAATTTTTTTAAGCGTTTTTTAGTATAAAAAAGTGAATATGTCTAATGAACAAAAAGCTGTAAAGGCAACTTATTTCAGCATAATAGGAAACACTTCTTTGGCACTTATAAAGGGAGTGGCTGGCTTTTTCGGTAATTCCTATGCCTTGATTGCCGATGCCATAGAATCTACCACGGATATTTTTGCTTCACTTTTGGTTTTGTTTGGCATAAAATATTCCAACAGGCCAGCTGATGACAATCATCCTTACGGGCACGGGAGAGCTGAGCCATTGATTACTTTTTTGGTGGTAGGTTTTTTGATTACTTCGGCAACAATAATAGGTTATGAGAGTATTACAAATATTCAGACCCCGCATGAACTGCCAAAATCATGGACACTTTATGTTCTAGGTGCCATTATTCTTTGGAAAGAGTATTCGTTTCGGGTGGTAATGAGGCGAAGTAAAGAAACTAATAGTTCTTCTCTCAAAGCAGATGCCTGGCATCACAGAAGTGATGCGATAACTTCGGTTGCCGCATTTATAGGGATTTCGACAGCATTGTTTTTAGGGAAAGGTTATGAAGCTGCCGATGATTGGGCGGCGCTGTTTGCCTCAGGTTTTATTTTGTATAACAGTTACCTGATTTTCAGACCGGCGCTTGGCGAAATTATGGACGAGCATCTGTATGATGATTTGGTTGAGGAAATCAGAGAGGTTTCCCATCAGGTGGATGGTATTATCGATACTGAAAAATGTTTTATTAGAAAAGCAGGAATGAAATATCATGTTGATCTTCATGCCAGAGTAAAAGGTTCTATTTCAGTAAAAGAAGGGCACGATTTGGCTCATTTATTGAAAGACACACTTCGGGAGAAAATACCGGAATTGGGTCATGTTCTGATTCACATTGAACCCGATTAGAATTATAATAAAAAACCAATACCGTTTTAGTATTGGTTTTTTTATTGTTTAAGTTTTGAATCTAATTTAGAAATTTTAATCCAACAACGACACCGTCTTTTTGGAAGCCGCTTAGATAGGAACGGATATAATCGAGTCGGAACATTTTGAATTTTCCAAAACCTAGATTGTCCAAGCCCACACTGTATTCGGAATAAGGATTTTTATTAGGGACGGAAAGTAGGTGATAACCTAAAACCAAATTTGATTTTAACAGATTCAACAACGGAATTTTATTCATCACATAACCTTTGTCATTATGCTCGGCATGCAGTTCAAAATAGCTGTCGTTGGTGCTGTTGGTATAATAAGGCATTAAATTAAATACATTCAAGTAACTTTCCGAGAACCCGATGTAGGTTTGATTGCCGTTGAAATGTTTGTAATCCACAAATGAGATTTGGTCGGCGTTAAAGAATTTGCCTCCTTTGGCATTCAACGATAGAACACCTTTGTTTCCTAATGTTGCTTCGTACTCAATTTTGGCTTTGAGATGGTCAAATTCATATTTTTTTTTGCTTCCGGCAAAACCTTTTTCATAACCTAAGGTAAGGGTTGGGTAATCTCCATTGGGAAAATTATACTTTCCGTCTGGGCGGGTGATGTAATTTTGATCAAAATCAATTCTTGCTTCAATTTTGGCTTTTACCAAATTATATTTTTCGAATGCAGAAGTTGTGTAATCTTTTGGAGCCCAAGGATTATTGGAAGTGTAGTCTTTTTCTTTCTGAAAGAAAGTCTGGTCTGTAGTGTTTGATAACGGTTTGTTTTCCAGATAATCGATTTTGGCCTTCATGAAAATTCCATTAGTGATTTCTCTTTGGTATAAAAAAGAAAGGAAATTGTTTTCATAAATCTTCATAAAATTTTCCTTGAAAAACAAAGTGGTGACAGAGTTTAATAATTCTTTTATGGGTTTTTCATCATTAAACTGCGCCACTTGGCTTCCTCCTGAAATTTGAATTTCACTTTTGTTTGTATTGTTGAATTTATGAATAAAACTTCCTGTAGATCTAAATTTGTCTTCGGAGAAGCCATAATCAAAATCAGCTCCAAAACGGGTATATTTTCCTTTTTCCCGGTCGTTTTTGGTAAAAGACAATCCAGTGCTTATTTTCCAGCCTTGAACTGTGTTAAAATTGATTCCTGTTACTACACCGTCATAATTGGCAGACCATTTTTTAAATGAATTTTTATAGGTATAACCGGTAACGGGGTCCGTAAAATGAAATTTATTACTCTTTTTGTCAATGGAATCAAGATATACCTGCGATTTCTGTTTGGTCTGCAAAATATCTTTTTTGGTATAATCAGTGCTTTCTTCTATGGTTAAAGGAATTGGACGAATGGTGTTCCAGTATTCATCTCCTTTTTTGTTGGCATTTTCTTCGAATGTAAGTACTTCTTTGGTGAATGTTTTTTTGGTAAACATCGGTTCAAATTCAAAATTGGAATAGACATAAGTAAATTTCCCCGAAACATTAATGCCTAACATACCGAAGGTAAAATCGATTGTTTGAGTGTTTTTTACCCAGATTTTGGAATCTGAGTTGTAACTGAAGTTTTGTTTTAAAGTCAGCAGGTTCAATGCTGGATTTTGCATTTGTTCGCCTTTGATGGTGACATCAACAGCATAAATTGCCCAACTGTCATCTACGATATAAATGTAGCCTTCCATGACAGGTTCTGATTCTCTTTTTGGCGTAACTTTTATTTTGTTGATTTGCTGATTGTTTTCAGTGTAAAAAGATCCTTCCAGTTTGTATTTGTAATAGCTGAAAGCATTGTCAGCGATTGGGGAAACCACGTTTACATCAAATTGTAAATAATTATCATAAAAATCAAAATTGGCCGATGCAGCATTGTTAAAACTGAATCCGTTATCCTTGCCGCTTACTTTGGAGGCAATAATATTCTCCTTCATTTTGTCAGGTTTCTGGAAAGTAATTTTAGAAACAGTTTCCGATAAATAGAGTATTCCGCTGCGAGTGGAATCCAGAACTTCATCAAACATGTCTAATTTCTGCCCCAGAATTTTTTTAGGAGCATCTTTTATTCTGAAAATTCCCCGCGAATAAAAATCGGCTTTGTAATTGGCAGTTTTTTCTATGTTTGCGTTTTTACTTGCAATGGCATTTTTAATGATTTGATTCGCCGCATTGTCTTTGGGATTGATGACAACTTCGTTTAAAGTAAAACTTTCCTCTATTAATTTTACATCCAAATTATAAGGAAAAGTAGAAATATCCAGTGTTATTTTTTGAGTTTTAAATCCTAAAAATTGAAAAACAATTGTATGTTTTCCTTGTTTTTTGGAATTTAATTCATAAAACCCCTGGTCATTGGAAGTGGTTCCGTTATAGGTGTTGTCTTCGTAAATGGTTACAGAAGCTAAAGGATTTCCTTTTTCATCGGTTATTTTTCCCTTAATTTGGGCAAAACCAAAAAGGCCGGTAGTTAAAAAAAGATACAAAAAAGCGTTTTTCATAAATATAATTTTGATGTTGGACGCTTTTTTGTAAGATTGTTACGTATGTTCAGGTGTTGCTTGTTGTAAAATTTTGTTAAAAAAATATTACAAAAAGGATTGAATAGCTAAATCATAACTTTTTAAACCAAAGCCAAGAATTACCCCTTTGGCATTTCCTGAAATATAAGATTGGTGTCTGAAGCTTTCACGGCCATAGGTGTTTGAAATGTGGACTTCTATTACTGGAGTGGTTATTGCTTTGATAGCATCGCCAATTCCTACGGAAGTGTGCGTGTAGGCTCCGGCATTAAGGATGATACCGTCAAAAGTAAAACCACATTCCTGTATTTTGCCTATCAACTCGCCTTCAATATTGCTTTGGTAGTAACTCAATTCTATCTGAGGAAATTTGTTTTTTAAAATCTCAAAGTAGTCTTCAAAAGTCTGGCTCCCATAAATTTCAGGTTCTCTTTTTCCTAAAAGATTCAAATTAGGGCCGTTGATAATACAGATTTTCATAAATGGTTTGTGTTTTATTAATGTTGGTTTACTTCGTCAGTTGGCTTCCGTTCGTATGGTTTCATTTATATTTCACCAAATGATTTATAATGCCTGTAAAAATAAAAAACCGTTTTATATAATTAGGGTAGTTTTTGTAAAAATATGTTACTTTGGCTATATGAATTGGGAATCGTGTTTAAAGAGTTATCAATCCTATTTGAAGATTGAAAGAGGTTTATCAAAAAACACTATTGATAATTACTCTTTTGATATTGAGAGGTTGTGTGTTTTTTTAAACCAAAATTCAATTCAGGTTTCCCCTGTAGCCATTAATGAAGAAACAGTGCAGCAATTCATTTATGCTGTTTCCAAGGAGGTAAATCCCAGATCTCAGGCCAGAATAATTTCAGGTTTGAAAAGTTTTTTCTCTTATTTGATATTTGAAGATTTTAGGGCTGACAATCCTTTGGAATTGATTGAATCTCCAAAAACTGGACGTAAACTGCCCGATACGCTTGCTGTTGAAGAAATTGATGCAATTATTTCTGCAATCGATTTGAGTTCAAATGAAGGAGAAAGAAACCGGGCTTTGCTGGAAACCTTGTATGGATGCGGACTTAGGGTTTCTGAACTGGTATCATTAAAAATATCCGATTTGTTTTTTGAAGAAGGATTTATCAAAATTACAGGAAAAGGCAGCAAACAGCGGTTTGTTCCGGTTGGTGATTTGACTCAAAAATATATCGAAATTTATAAAAATAACATCCGTAATCATCTTAATATTCAGAAAGGATTTGAGGATACTTTATTTCTGAATAGAAGAGGCAGGCAGTTAACCCGCGCAATGATTTTTACTATTATCAAGGATTTGACGGTAAAAATCAATTTAAATAAAAAAATCAGTCCCCATACTTTCAGGCATTCTTTTGCAACCCATTTGTTGGAGAATGGTGCCGATTTGCGTTCAATTCAATTGATGCTTGGTCATGAATCCATTACAACTACTGAGATTTATGTTCACTTGGATAGAAAATATCTGACCGAAGTGATGAATACCTATCATCCGAGGAAATAACTTTAATTAAAATTCAGTATTTTGTATCAATATCAGTGTGTAATTCAATATTTTTGCAATTGTACTAAAGAAACGTCATAAATAATGATTTTTACAGCCCATAAAACCCCGGAAGATTTAAACAAATTATACGAAAGCTTGATTAAACAGCTTCCGAATATTATTTTTCAGATAAGGGTGAATGCACAAAAGCAAATTGTGGTCGATTTTTTGAGTAAACCCATTGAGTTTTTAAATGAATTTTCCATAAATGAATTTCTGGAAGATTCATATAAATTATCGAATTATAAAATTTATGAACCGGATTTGAAAGTCTTTCTTGATTCTTATGAAAAGGCTTTTTCGACCAATGAAAAATGGGAAATTGATTTCAGACTGCTGATGCCCGAAAGCGGTTATAAATGGATTCGTATTGATGCGACGCCCAAAAAAAATGACAATGACGAAGTGATTTTTTACGGACTGATTTCGGATGTAACTGTTGTAAAAGAACAGGAAATCAGATTGAAAGTAGCTGACGAAAGGTATCATTTTGCTGTACAGGCTTCGGATAGGGGAGTTTGGGACTGGGATTTAATAACCAACAAGGTTTATTATTCCTCGGAGTCAATGAAAATTCTGGAACTGACAGAATCTGATTTAGTTGCTGCACCGGAAGAATGGGACGAAAGAGTGCATCCTGACGACAGAGAAGAATATTATGGCAACATAAATCTGCATTTTGACAATAAAATACCTTTTTACGAAACTTGTCACCGAGTTCTTTGTAACGGAAGGTACAAGTGGATTCTGGATAGAGGTAAAGTCATTGAAAGAGATGTAGAGGGTAAACCATTGCGGATCGTAGGTACACATACCGACATATCGGCACAAAAAGAAAAAGAAATTGAGCTGGCCAAAATGCTCGAAATCGTGAACACGCAAAACAATAAACTGCTGAATTTTGCACATATTGTTTCCCACAATTTAAGAACCCACAGCGGAAACATAAAATCACTTCTGGATTTACATAAAGAATCGCTTTTGTCAGATATGGACACCTTAAGCAATCTTCAGATCGTATCAGATGAGTTGTTCTCCACTATCGAAAATTTAAATGATTTGGTCAGCATCTATGCCGAAAAAGAAAGCAACATGCAGTCATTAAAAGTCAACAGTTTTGTTGATAAAGTTCTGGACGTTTTGAATGACTCAATAAAACAAAAGGGCATTCAGGTTATGAATTATGTTCCAGTGGCGATTCAAGTGTTTTGTGTACCTGCTTACCTTGAAAGCATTATGCTGAATCTGGTTACCAATGCAATTAAGTATTCTGATCCAGGCAAAGAGCCCAAAATTATTTTTACCGCCGAGGTCAATGATGATTTTGTTGTTTTGAACGTAAAAGATAACGGATTGGGAATTGATCTTGAAAAATACAGAGACTCTATGTTCGGTTTGTATAAAACATTTCATAGAAACAATGATGCCAGAGGAGTAGGTTTGTATCTGACCAAAAATCAAATTGAAAATATGGGGGGTAAAATCGAAGTCGAAAGCACGCTCAATTTTGGATCAACTTTCAAAGTTTATTTCAAGAAAGGATAACGATTGAAAAAATAATATGGAGCGAAAGATTAGGTTTTATCGACAGGCATGGATTCCTGCTGTCGCCTTTATCTCTGCGAGGATATCGGCTCCATCAGGGCTATAGAGCCGGCAAAGTTCATTTTTGGATAAATAAAAAATTCCAGATTCCAATATAAAAAATTGAAATCTGGAATTTGTATTTTAAACCGTTACAGGTTTTATTTTGCGATATTTACAGCTCTTGTTTCTCTGATTACTGTAACTTTCACTTGACCTGGATAAGTCATTTCAGTTTGTATTTTCTGAGAAATTTCAAATGATAAATTAGCTGCATTTTCATCAGATACTTTTTCACTTTCTACAATCACACGAAGTTCTCTACCGGCTTGAATTGCATAAGCATTTTTCACTCCGCTGAATCCGTATGCTACTTCTTCAAGATCTTTCAAACGCTGAATGTAAGAATCCAAAACTTGTCTTCTTGCACCTGGTCTTGCACCCGAAATAGCATCGCAAACCTGAATAATAGGAGAAAGCAGTGATTTCATTTCGATTTCATCGTGGTGAGCTCCAATGGCATTGCAAACTTCTTCTTTCTCACCATATTTTTCAGCCCATTGCATACCCAGTAAAGCGTGCGGTAAATCACTTTCAGCATCCGGCACTTTTCCGATATCGTGAAGTAATCCGGCTCTTTTTGCAAGTTTTACATTCAGTCCTAATTCAGCAGCCATAATTCCGCAAAGTTTGGAAACCTCACGGGAGTGCTGTAGTAAGTTTTGTCCGTAAGAAGAACGGTATTTCATTCTACCAACCACTTTAATCAATTCAGGGTGTAAACCGTGGATTCCTAAATCAATTACAGTACGTTTACCTACTTCGATTATTTCGTCATCAATTTGTTTGGTTGTTTTGGCAACAACTTCTTCAATACGGGCTGGGTGAATACGTCCGTCAGTAACCAATTTGTGTAATGCAAGACGGGCAATTTCTCTTCTCACCGGGTCAAAACAAGAAAGAATAATCGCCTCAGGAGTATCGTCAACGATAATCTCAACACCTGTTGCAGCTTCAAGCGCCCTGATGTTTCTACCTTCACGCCCAATGATTCTACCTTTTACATCATCCGATTCGATGTTGAAAACAGATACACAGTTTTCTACTGCTTCTTCGGTACCAACTCTTTGGATAGTGTTGATGATGATTTTTTTGGCTTCTTGCTGTGCGGTCAATTTAGCCTCTTCAATAGTGTCTTGAATGTGAGACATTGCTTTGCTCTTCGCTTCGGCTTTTAAGCCTTCCACAAGTTGATCTTTAGCTTCATCGGCTGATAATCCAGATATAACTTCCAGCTGTTGCAATTGACTTTTGTGTAGTCTGTCAACCTCTACTTGTTTTTTCTCTAAATTTTCAATTTTTGAGCTGTATTCTGCAGTTTTTGCTTCAAAATCATCGTTTACTTTTTTAGCTTTTGATAATTCATTTGAAACCTGAGATTCTTTATCACGTACTCTTTTTTCTACTTCGGCCACCTTTTTGTCTCTGGCCAGAATTACCTGTTCGTGCTCTGCTTTTAATTCAATAAATTTTTCTTTTGCCTGAAGGATTTTGTCTTTTTTAATATTTTCGGCTTCAAGATTGGCATCTTTTAGTATTGAGGCAGCTTCTTTTTTTGCACTTTTAATCAAATTAGAGATATTGCTTTTTTCTATGATTTTGGCAATACCAAATCCTAGTGCAATACCTGTAATTCCTGAAATAATTATTGTTATGATGTCCATGTTTGTTAAAAATTAATATATAAAAAAAGCCTACATTAGAAGTTGTATAAACTCGAAAAGACAAGTTTTGAGCTAACTCACTGTTCAAGTTTCCTCGCCGAAGCGTGGCATACTATAGTAGTGATGATTTGCTCATTCTAAATTGTTAGTGTTGAGTTTACCAATATGAACTAATGTAGGCAGTATCTTAGTTTCTGTAAAGAACGTTTATTTTTCGAGATATTCGTCCAAAAGCAAATTGATTTTGTTTAACCTTTCAATGGTTTCTTCTCCATTTATAACATTATCAATCTGTTTTTGTTCTGCTTGAGAAGCAAATTGTAAAGCGCACATCGCCAATACATCTTGTTTGTCCCGCACAGCATAATTTTCTTCAAATTGCTTGATCATCGCATCAATTTTTTTTGAAGCAGTCCTAAGTCCTTCTTCTTGAGAGAAATCTACCGTTAACGGGTAAACTCTGTCGGCAATTGATATTTTAATTTTAAGCTTTTCGTCCATATTTTTACTAATCTGATAGCTGGGCTATACAGTAATCAATTTCACGGATTATTGAATTTATTTTAAGCTTTGTATCTCTTTTATTGTTGTCACTGCCTAATAATGCATTGGCTATTTTGAGTGTTTCTAACTGTGTTTTTAAGGCTTCAATCTCTTCGGATTGATTTTTTATTAACACTGCAGCGTTCTTTAACTCTATATGTAAATCTTGATTGTTTTTTTCTAAACTTTTTATTTTCAAAAAAAGTTTTCCAATCTTATTTTCAAGAGTATCAATTATTTCTGCAATCACACTCATTATAATTCCTATTCATTACTTAATCTTACAAAGTTAGTATTCCTTTTTATTATTGCAATATTTTATCGATTTTTTTACATTAAAATAATTAAGTATTTAAAAATCAGTTTATTGTATTTTGGGTTTTGTTTTTGTCTTGTAGGTATTGGTTCCTTTTTTTATCTTAGCAAAAATGTATTACATGAAACTTTCTTTTTTTTTATTAATATTCACAACTGTACTTTTTGCTCAAACAGATTATCCTAAAAATTATTTTTGTCCTCCGCTTGATATTCCGTTGCAGTTGTCGGGTAATTTCGGTGAATTGAGACCCAATCACTTTCACGCCGGTTTTGATATGAAGACCCTTCAAAAGGAAGGATTAAATGTTTATGCAGTCGCCGACGGTTATGTTTCCCGAATTAAAATTTCCACTTTTGGTAATGGAAAAACGATTTATATTGATCATCCAAACGGATATACTTCAGTCTATGGTCATTTGCAAAGAGCCACCGATTCCATTGAGGACTACATAAAGAAAACACATTATAAAGAGAAGTCCTTTGAGATTGAAATGTATTTTAAACCCAATCAAATGCCGGTTAAAAAAGGCCAATTGATTGCGCTTTCCGGAAACACAGGTGCTTCAGAGGGACCGCATCTGCATTTTGAATTTAGAGATACCAAAACAGAAAAAATTATAAATCCTATGTTTTTTGGTTTTGATGCTTTGATGAAAGACAGCAAGAAGCCAATAGTTTCCAATTTGTATGTATATCCATTAGATTCAAAAACAACAGTAAATCATTCGCAAAGACCTATTCCGATTAATTTATCCCTGCAAAAGGACGGAACGTATATGGCAGATAAAGTTGTTGCCAATGGAAAAATTGGGTTTGGTATTATTGCTTATGATAATGATGATGTTTCTTTTAACAGAAACGGTGTTTTTGATGTGAATTTGTCCTGTAATGGAAAATCAATTTTTGGTTATCAGTTTAATACTTATTCTTTTGATGAAATGCGGTATGTAAATGCTTTAATTGATTATTCGCTTTATAAAAAAACACAGAAAAGAGTTCAGAAATTATTCATGGATCCGCCTTATAATTTGAGCATTATAAAAACCGATGCGACTAACGGTGTTATTATTGTGCTTCCAAATTTAACTTCAGTCTGCAGTTTGGATGTTTCAGATTATTATGGGAATAAAACGTCAATAGCAATTCCTGTTGACTACGATATACTTTCAACGATTATTGAAAAAGAACCTGTTGTTGCCAATTATGTTGTTAAGGCATCGAAAGATTGTTTTTTTGAAAAAGATAAATGTTCTGTTTTCTTTCCGGCAGGCACATTCTACAACGATTTTAATTTGAATTTTGATGTAAAGGATAATGTTTTGACTGTGCATGATGATACTGTTCCGGCGCATACCAATTTTACAATTACCATGGCGAATGATACTTTTCCTGCTGATAAAAAAGACAAAGTATTCATTGGGCGTATAGAAGGAGCAAGAGTAAGTTACAATACTACACGTCAGAAAGACGATATTTATGAAATTAGAGTAAAAACTTTGGGGCAGTATAAACTGGCGATAGATACTATTGCGCCTGTAATAAAGATTTCAAAATCTATTGAAGGAAAAAAACTGGACGGTCAAAAACTGCTTCAGGTAAGCATATCGGATAATATGTCCGGAGTTAAATCGTATAATGGTTATCTTAATGGGAAGTGGATTTTGATGGAATACGATAACAAGACAGGACTTTTAACCCATGATTTCAGTGACGGAATTGTTGCTGAAGGAGAGAATGAATTAAAAGTAGTTGTGGTTGATAATGTAGGGAATTCTTCTATCTTTGAGACTCATTTTCAAAGAAATCAAAAACAGTAAAAGCAAAATCAATTGAATATTTTTAAATCCCTGTGTTGTTTTATTTTTTTATTGTTGGGAATGAATTCATTTGCTCAGACAGCTTTTGTAAAAGGCGTTGTTTTGGACGAAAAGAATCTTCCAATAGAGGGTGTCAACGTATCCTGTTCTAATTCCAATGGAACTGCACAGACTGACGAAAAAGGATTTTATCAAATCTCAATCCCATCAAATCAAAATGTCACGATAGAATTTACCCATATTTCTCTAAAAAAAACCAGTTTAAAAGTTTATTTAAAGCCCAATGAAGTTTATGTGTTTAATATGCATATGAATGATCGTGAGGAGCAGATGGGTGAGGTCATCATTAATAGTAATAACAAAAAGACAGTTCAAGGGATTGTTACTTTTGAAGCCAAAGACATCCGTTTTATTCCTGGAGCCAATGCAGGTATCGAAAATGTCCTTAAAACATTGCCGGGAGTCAATTCTAATAATGAGCTCAGTACGCAATATTCGGTGCGTGGCGGTAATTACGATGAAAATCTGGTTTATGTAAATGAGGTCGAAGTGTACCGTCCTTTTCTTATTAGGTCAGGACAACAGGAGGGGTTGAGTTTTACAAATACGGATTTAGTTCAGAATATAGAATTTTCGGCAGGAGGTTTTCAGGCAAAATACGGAGACAAAATGTCTTCTGTTTTGGATATTACTTATCGAAATCCGACACAATTCGGTGCAATTCTTGAAATGAGTTTTTTGGGAGGAAGTCTTGCTGTTGATGCAGTTTCAAAAGATAAAAAATGGTCAGCAATTACAGGAATTAGGTACCGTAATAACAGCCTTCTTGTTAACAGTCAGGAAACCCAAACAAATTATACTCCAACTTTTGCAGACATACAAACCAATATCAATTATCAGGCTTCGCCAAAATGGCAATGGAGTTTCCTGGGGAATATTTCGCAAAACAAATATTTGTACCAGCCATTGACACGTCAGACCAATTTTGGTACGACTGATGCTCCGATGGCTCTTGCGGTTTATTACGAGGGTAAGGAAAAAGATAAATACGATACTTATTTTGGGGCAATAAAAACGACTTATCAAGTGAATGACTCTTTTTCTCTGAAATTTATCGGGTCAGTATTTCATACTATAGAACAAGAGCATTTTGATATCTATGCACAATACCGTTTGGGGGAAGTGGATACCAACATAGGTTCTGACACTTATGGAGATATTACTTTTTCAAGGGGAATTGGTTCGCAACTGAATCACGCCCGTAACGATTTGGATGCATTAATTGCTAATTTGGAGATGAAAGGTTTGAAAAACTGGAAGCAAAATCAAATCGAGTGGGGTGTGAAATACACTAGAGAATCCATTCATGACCGAATTTCGGAATGGGAAGTTATTGATTCGGCTGGGTTTTCGATACGGCCTCCAATTGTATTGCCCAAAAACGATGAGCCTTATCAACCCTACACAGGTCTGTTGATTCCTTACCAATATGTAAGAGCTATTAATTTTACCAATATTGACCGATTTTCGGCTTACGCACAATGGGGGAGAAAGGATAATCTGGGGTCAAACGAAATATGGTACAATTTGGGTGCGCGTATGCAAAGCTGGGAAGTATCTGGGGATAATTTAAGCGGTAAACTTCAGACTGTTTTTAGCCCGAGGGCTCAATTTGCCATTAAGCCGGATTGGAAAGAAGACATGCTTTTCAGGTTTACTGTTGGGGTTTACAGCCAACCGCCGTTTTATAGAGAGTTGCGTGATTATGATGGAGTAGTGCAACCCGGTGTAAAAGCCCAAAAGTCTCTAAATTTTGTTTTTGGTAATGATTATAGTTTCAAAATGTGGGAACGTCCTTTTAAACTGGTTACAGAAGCGTATTATAAAAAGATGACGGATGTAAATCCTTATACGATTGATAATGTAAGGATACGCTATCTGGCGGAAAATAATGCTGTTGCCTATGCGCAAGGGATTGATGTAAGACTTAATGGCGAATTTGTTCCTGGAACCGATTCCTGGATCAGTTTTGGCTATCTGAAAACCGAAGAGAATATTGATGACAAAGGATATATTGCAAGACCAACCGATCAACGATTGAAGTTTGGGCTTTTGTTTCAGGATTATATGCCAAAGATTCCAAGTTTGAAACTGTATCTTAATTTGATTTACAACACCGGATTGCCGGGGGGGTCGCCTTCTTATACTGATCCGTATTTGTACCAAAACAGGCTGAATGATTACCGCCGTGCAGATGTTGGGTTTTCGAAGGTTTTTATCGATCAAAAAGTGGGTATGTCGAGCAGAAAGTTTTTTAAGGAATTTAAAGAGCTGTCTTTAGGTTTTGAAATTTTCAATCTTTTCAATAATCAAAACGCCATCACCAATACTTGGGTTCGTGATGTTTATACCAAAACGGAATACGCAATTCCAAATTATATGACAACAAGGGTTTTTAATTTGAAGCTGAATGCAAGGCTGTAATCGGTTTTGAGGCGGTTCGCTAGAATAAATATGTTGTATATTTTCTTTCGATTTTTAAAAATGATTACATTTGAGTTTATTTTAAATAATAAAATATTATGAGAGGATCACATTTCGTCTTTATTGGGATTTCACTTTTGCTTTTGGCAGCTTGTAAAGAAGACATAGAAAAGCCGAAAGTGATTTATGGTGCTTCCAAGGGAGTGAGGGAAACTGCTAAAGTTGATACGACTCAAATAGAAATTGCCGATTTACCGATACAAATGGAAGGAACGAATTATTTAATCCATCCGGTGGGAGATTTGAATGTTTTTGAAAAAGGTTCTAAAAACAGATACGGCTCTTCAAGTGTGAATGATGTGAGTTTCACAATATCAAATGCTTCGGAGAATGAAATCACGGGTTATTTGCAGAATCTTAAATTTCAAAAAATAGGTTCGGATTCAATAAAAGCGCTGACTGATAAAACTGTTTTGATTCAGACTGCAACTTACCTGAAAGATGTTTCCGCTAAAATCAAGAGACAGATAATGGTGTATTCGATGATGGATATGGATACCAATAAAGACGGTAAATTGGATGTGAGCGATATTACGACTTTGTATTTGAGTGATATCAGCGGTGAAAATTTCACAAAAGTTTCACCTGATTTTCAGGAACTGATTGATTGGAATTTAATTGAATCCCAAAAGCGACTGTATTTTAGGACAGTTGAAGATACCAACAAAAACGGAAAATTTGACAGTAAAGATGTGGTGCATTACAATTACATCGATTTGACAAATAAAGACTGGAAGGTGGAGAGTTATAATCCAATATAAATCCTAAATTAAAATATCGCTTTCCAAATCTGATTTTTCAATTTCAAAATCAAATCCCAGTTGTTTTACCAATTGAATCACCAAGTTTTTATACCAATTTTCGGATTTGGGATGAATGTAGATTTTCTCGATCAATTGATTGATATCCACATTAATTTTCAATCCGTCATTTAGCTTTATATTGCTGTCGGCTACGTCAGTAATGATGCGGACTTCACGTTCGTACTGAAAACTTTTTCGTTTGAACAAAAAAGGGAAAAACATATCATCAAACGGAATGTATTCTTTTTTGTAATCGATATAATTGACTTCGCCGATGTATTGTTTGTAATTGTTTTCGGGATGAAGGGCGTCCTGAAGTCTTTTTACTGTAGATTGTATGGCCAGTCCTTCGCTGTTTTGGGTAAAAATTTGCCACATCGCAAAGGATTCGTATTCATTGATGTGCCAGCTGCTGATGGCAACTTTCTCCCGGTGCGTTTTGTAGTAATTAAGGAAATCAGGATTGTTGATAGATAGTTTTTTGATTTCCTCAAATGTGGGTTCGCTGAAAGTGCCTTCGTATTGATCTTCAAATTTATCCGATCGTGACATGAATAACTTTCTGGAAAGCAACAAATCCAAAAACTTCGACAAGTCCAGATATTTCCATACGATGGTATCTGAATCTTGAGGAAGTTTTATGTTGGGATTGTTGAGGTACATTGTTTTTGGATATAAAGATTTAAAATGAAATGATTTAAAAAGTTTAGTTTGTTAAAAATCTAAAATCAACATTCTGAAATCTAAAATCATTATTCAAAAGACTGCATGGTTACCAATTTGTTATAAGTACCATCCATTGCAATAAGTTCTTCGTGTTTTCCTTGTTCTACAATTTTTCCTTTTTTCATTACTACAATCAAATCGGCCTTTTGAATGGTCGACAGGCGGTGCGCAATTACAATCGAAGTTCTGTTTTGCATCATATTTTCAAGAGCAACCTGTACAAATTTTTCGCTTTCTGTATCCAAAGCTGATGTGGCTTCGTCCAAAATCATGATTGGCGGGTTTTTCAATACAGCACGGGCAATAGATAATCGTTGTTTTTGACCTCCAGAGAGTTTGTTTCCGCTGTCGCCGATATTAGTGTAAATTCCTTTAGGCAGTTCTTTTACAAATTCGTAGGCATTTGCAATTTTTAAGGCTTCGATGATTTCCTCGTCGGTTGCGTCTAGTTTTCCTAAGGATATGTTTGCTTTTATAGTATCATTAAATAAAATACTGTCTTGTGTTACCAATCCCATTAGGCCACGAAGAGATTGTAAATTCAAATCTTTTATAGCAACACTATCGATAGTGATGGTTCCCTCATTAACATCGTAAAAACGGGTAAGCAAATTGGCAATAGTACTTTTTCCGCTTCCTGACTGCCCAACGAGAGCAACCGTTTGTCCCTTTTTTACGGTAAGTGAAAAGTCCTTCAAAACAGTTTCATCTTCGTATTTAAAGTTGATGTTTTGAATAGCAATTTCAGAATCAAAAGAGATTTTTTCTATAGCGTCAGGTTTACTGGTAATTGGATTTTCCTGATCCAGGATTTCCAAAACACGTTCAGCGGCCGCATTACCTCTTTTGATAGCATAAGATGCTTTTGAAATAGATTTAGCCGGAGTAAGAATATTATAGGCCAATCCCATATAAGCGATAAAAGAAGCGCCATTCAGTGTTTTGTCTATTAAAACCATGTGACCTCCATACCAAAGCAAAATGGCAATGACCATAATTCCCATGAATTCACTCGCTGGAGAAGCCAGGTTTTGACGGTTGCCGATACTGTTTGATAAAGTAAAAAAGCGCTGGGTTGATTCCTGAAAAACGCGGTTAAAATAATTTTCGGAATTGTATCCTTTCACTACTTTCAGCCCTCCCATTGTTTCTTCAATAGTCGATAAAAAGACTCCTTGTTCTTCCTGTGCTCTGGTTGATTTCTTTTTTAATTGTTTTCCAATAAGAGAAATAACATAACCCGAAACTGGAATGAAAATAAATACAAAAAGAGTCAGTTGCACACTTATGGTAACCATTGTGATTAAAGTAAAAACAATAGTAAGAGGCTCTTTTACGATAAGTTCCAGAATAGATAGGAAGGAAGTCTGAACTTCATTAACATCTCCCGAAATTCTCGAAATAACATCTCCTTTTCTTTTCTCGGAATAGAAAGCCAAAGGCAGTTCAATCGTTTTTTTGTACATGGCATTCCGCATGTCTTTCAAAACACCATTTCGTAAAAAGGTGATGAAAAACATTGCCAGATAATCACACAGATTTTTTAGTAAAAAGATAGAAATGATTATGACAACCATTATGGTTAATGTTCGTCCTACACCAAATGTATCAGTGGTGTGTGTAATATAATAACTTAGATAATCCTCGCCATATTTCTTTAGTTCCCATATTCCTTTGTAAACCGGCATTACTGTATTTCTTTTGGTTTGATCAAATAATACCTGCATCATAGGAATCAGGGATACAAAAGAAAGAGTGCTGAAAAGGGCATACAGAATATTAAAAAATATGTTCATATAGGCATATTTTTTATATGGAATTACAAAAGGAAATATTCTTTTAAAGTTGTTCATTAGCTCAATTGCATTGCAGTAATTATGTTTTTAATTTTTTCGTTCAGTGTTTCTTCCACTTTGGTAAAATTAGCAACGTTATCCAATTCAGTTTTTACACTGATGTAAAATTTAATTTTTGGTTCAGTTCCACTAGGTCTTGCACATATTTTTGAACCGTCTTCAGTGTAATAAATCAACACATCAGATTTTGGCATGTCCATAGTTTCTTCTTCGTTCGTGAACAAGTTTTTGGCTATCGATGACTTGTAATCTTCTACCATCACCACTCTTTGTCCGTTGATTTCTTTCAAAGGATTTTCGCGTAGGGAAACCATCATCTGATTGATTTCGGCCAATCCTTCTTTTCCTTTTTTGGTAAGAGAAACCAAATGTTCTTTGTAGAAGCCAAAATCTACATAATACTGCAGTAGGGCGTTGTAAACAGAACTTCCTTTGGCTTTGGCCTGAGCTGCAACCTCACAAATCAATAAAGTGGCTGCAACAGCATCTTTATCACGAACGGCATCACCAACCATAAATCCAAAACTTTCTTCCCCGCCACCGATAAATTGAAGTTCCGGGAAATCTTTAATCATTTTGGCAATCCATTTAAAGCCGGTCAGTCCCACTTTGCATTCCACACCATAGGCTGTCGCCAATTCCATAATCATTGGAGTGGAAACAATCGTAGAACCCACAAATTGTTTTCCGTTTATCTTTCCGGCTTTTTTCCATTGTTCCAATAGGAAAGCCGTCATCAAAATCATAGTTTGGTTTCCGTTCAGCAAAATCATTTTGCCTTCGTTATTTCGAACAGCAACTCCCAGACGGTCACAGTCAGGATCGGTACCGACAACGATATCAGCGTTTAGTTTGTCGGCTAGAGCCAGAGCCATTGTCAATGCCTCCGGTTCTTCAGGGTTTGGCGATTTTACCGTAGGGAAATTTCCGTCAGGTTTTGCTTGTTCCGGAACGATGTTCACGTTTTTATAACCCGCTTTTTCCAATGTCGCAGGAACAGACATTATTGAAGTTCCATGCAAAGAAGTAAATACAATGTTTAAATTGTCTTTGGCTTCTTTCGGCGTGTTAAAGCTTGCATTCTCAACAGATGATTTCACAAAAGCCTCATCAATTTCCGTATCTATATATTGTATCAAATTTTCGTCTGCCGAAAATTTGATTTCGTTGTAACTTAATTTTTCGATAGCTTCAATAATTTCTCCGTCCTGTGGAGGAACAATTTGTCCGCCATCTTCCCAATATACTTTGTAACCGTTATATTCCGGAGGATTGTGGGAAGCCGTAAGTACAATACCGCATTGACAACCTAAATGTTTCAAGGCAAACGATAATTCCGGAGTAGGTCTCAAGTCCGAAAACAAATAAACCTGAATTCCGTTAGCAGAAAAAACATCAGCAACCACTTTGGCCAAAGTTTGGCTGTTATGACGGCAATCGTATGCAATCACAACCTTCAAAGCCTTTCCAGGAAACACACTGTGCATATAATTTGAAAGACCCTGAGTGTTTTTTCCAAGCGTATATTTGTTGATGCGGTTGTTTCCAACTCCCATTACACCGCGCATACCGCCCGTTCCGAATTCTAAATTTTTATAAAAACTATCTTCCAGTTCTTTTGGCGAAGTAGTCATTAATTCTTTAATAGCTACTTGTGTTTCATTGTCGAATGTTGGAGTCAACCATTCGTTTACTGCATCTAAAATGTTTTGAGGGATGTGCATTTTATTTTTAGTTTTAAGTTGTTAATCTATTTTATAAAAGCAGGAATCTATTTAGGAGCTGTTTCCTGCTATTTGTTTCAATCTTTTTCTCTTAAATCCTTTTTTCCAAGAACTGTCAGGAGCTTCCTTTGGTCGCTCTGCCCGTTCAGGAAAAAATGGATTTATTCAAAAAAGGATTTCCACTTCTATCAGGGCTATTATTGTAAAACGAGAAGCCCGGTTTTTATAATTTATAATTTATAATTTAATTCAGTAAATTGTTTTTTATGAATCAGAAAAAATTTAAAAATTCACTTCTGTCGAAACCTTATACCGCTCCTCATTGTTCTTGGTTCTCAAAATAATTTCTCCCAGAAACCCAGCCAAAAACAATTGCGTTCCCAGAACCATCGTTGTCAATGCAATGAAAAACCAAGGATTATTGGTTACCAAATTGTAGTGCATTCCCATATACATATGGTATAGTTTTGAGGCGCCAATATATCCAGCCGATAGAAACCCTAGAATAAACATAAAAGAGCCAAGCGCACCAAATAAGTGCATAGGCCTTTTTCCAAATCGGGAAAGAAACCAAATTGTGATTAAATCGAGAAATCCATTGATGAAACGCTCCATTCCAAATTTGGTTTCACCGTATTTCCTTGCTTGGTGCTGCACCACTTTTTCGCCAATTTTTCCAAAACCTGCATTTTTGGCCAAAACCGGAATATATCGGTGCATTTCGCCGGATACTTCAATGTTTTTTACAACAACATTTTTGTAGGCTTTCAGTCCGCAGTTAAAATCATTCAGCTCAACACCGGATGTTTTTCTGGCAGCCCAGTTGAAAAGCTTCGAAGGAAGATTCTTGGCCACAACAGAGTCATAGCGTTTCTTTTTCCAGCCCGAAACCAAATCATATTTTTGAGCAGTAATCATTTCATACAAGCCTGGAATCTCATCAGGACTGTCCTGCAAATCGGCATCCATCGTGATGATTACATCTCCTTTTGCTTTGGCAAAACCGGCGTGCAAAGCTTGTGACTTTCCGAAATTTTTCATGAATCGAACCCCTTTAACATTGGGATTCTCAGAGGCGAATCCAGAAATAATGTTCCAGGATTCATCTGTACTTCCGTCATCCAGAAAAATGATTTCATAACTGTAATTGTTAGATTTCATTATCGAAATAATCCAAGTGTACAATTCTTGCAGGGATTCCTCTTCGTTTAGAAGCGGTATGAGTATTGATAAATTCATTTAAAATTTTATTCTTGTGTAGTTTTGCTTTTAAAAAAGGCTGCTAAAATTAATCCTAAAATAGAGTAAAGAGCAAGACTGAAAACGAATCCCTTCATTTGTTCTAATGTTGAAAAAGGATTGGTTTCTTTCATTTTTGCTAATGCTTCATTTATAGCAGAGGCTGGTGTTCCAAATTTTTGTAACGTTTCAGCCATATATTTTATAAGATATTCGCTTATGGTTTCTTTTGCGCCAGGGTCAATTACATTAAATAATAAAACTCCGAATAATGTTGAGATTAAAAGAGCGGCTAAAACAGCAATAAAAAAAGCGGTAAATGCATCTTTAAAGGACAGAAAACCATTAAGGTCTTTTTTTGTTTTTACCAATAATAAAATACCAATCACCACGTAAATAACAAATGTTGATGCCCCTATCCACCCGGAAACAAATAATTTTAAGTCAATTGCATACATTGTAGCTGTAATTAATGCTAAAATAACGCCTAAGGCAATTCCGTAAGTAACGCCGTTCTTTTTTATAACTTCATTAATCATATTTCTATATGGTTTAAATTAATCCACAAATATAACAATTCCCGATTTAATGGCGTGTAAAAAATGATTTTTAAGGGCATATAAAAAAAATAACGCAAAGGTTTGTATATTAAAAAATAAGTGTAAATTTGCAGACTCAAAATAATATTGTAAAAACAAAAAGTTATAGTGAGTCTATACCTTTTCTGTCAGAAGAAAAGCTTCAAGGCAAATTATAATTAACAAATAAAAAAAGATTCAAGATGAAAAAAGGTGTACACCCAGAAAATTACAGATTAGTTGCTTTTAAAGACATGTCAAACGAGGATGTTTTTATCACTAAATCTACTGCTGAGACAAGAGAAACTATTATTCACGAAGGTGTTGAATATCCAGTTGTAAAAATGGAGATTTCTAGAACTTCTCACCCTTTTTACACAGGTAAATCTAAACTTATTGATACTGCAGGACGTATTGATAAATTCAAAACTAAATACGCTAAACACGTTAAATAATTTTAACTGTTTCAAATACATCAAAAGCCCCGCAATTTGCGGGGCTTTTTTTATGGAAAATTGACTTATATTCTTTTCGTATGTGATCTCTCCCGGCCATAAACATTTAAAAATAATTGTAACTTTGCGTCGATAACCAAATCAGATTTTAACAATTTATAACTTAATTTATGAACTACATACTTTTTGACGGCCCCGCTCGAAATGCTTTGTTGCCTTTTACGTTTACCCGCCCGGTTGCTGATATTCTTGTCGGTATTATTACTATTCGTCAAAAATGGGAAGCATATTTAGGATCTACCACTACAACAGTAACCGAGGAATATTTGTCAGAGAAATTTCCAATGGTAGAGTTGGAAGAAAATGTAATGATTAATGCTTCTTTTTTGCCAAATACTGTTTTGGCTGAAATGGTAAGTAATCTTGGTCCTAATCAGGCTGTTTTTAAAGGAGAAGATGTAATAGCTTTTTATACTATCGGAGAGCAGGAATCTGTAGATTTTGATACATACGAGATTTTGGAATATAATGAGGATTGTATTGTGATTGAGCATACTTGGGATATTTTTTCTAAGAATGATGAGGCAATTCGTGAAGATTTTGAATTTTTGACAGCCGATAGAAAATCACAGCCCCTTCCTGCAAGCGTAAACGCCATTGCACCTGAAAACATTTTCATTGAGGAAGGAGCCAAATTAGAGTTTGTAACCTTGAATGCTTCGACTGGTCCTATATATATAGGTAAGAATTCAGAAATAATGGAAGGATCTATAATTCGAGGACCATTTGCTTTATGTGAAAATGCGCAGGTAAAAATGGGAGCTAAAGTTTATGGAGCTACTTCAGTTGGACCTTATTCCCGAATTGGGGGGGAGGTCAAAAATGCTGTTCTTTTTGCTTATTCCAATAAAGGCCACGATGGTTTTCTTGGAGATTCTGTATTAGGAGAGTGGTGTAATATCGGAGCCGACAGTAATAATTCGAATCTGAAAAACAATTATGAAGAAGTGAGATTGTGGAGTTACGAAACTGAAAGTTTTGCCAGAACAGGTCTTCAGTTTTGCGGATTGATGATGGGGGATCACAGTAAATGCGGGATTAATACGATGTTCAATACAGGGACAGTAGTAGGAGTGAGTGCAAATATCTTCGGAAGTGGTTTTCCTCGAAATTTTGTTCCAAGTTTTTCATGGGGCGGAGCAACCGGATTTACGACTTATGTTACCAAAAAAGCTTTTGAAACAGCAAGGTTGGTAATGAGCCGTAGAAATGTGGAGTTTGATGAAAAAGAAGCTGCCATTTTGGAACATATTTTTGAAGAGTCAAAAAAATGGAGAAAGGAATGATTTTAATTTGATAATTAGAAAATTTGATAATGAGATAATACTCCGTAAGGTCGATGCTTTGCGGAGTTTTTTGTTTTAAAATTATCTCATTATCACATTTTCAAAATTATCTAATTATCTAATTGGCACATTCTCTTAATTAAATCTATCTTTGCACCTTCAAAAAAATGGGTAATCAAATAAACGATTAACCGATTAAACGAATTCACAAAAAAATAATGATTACAATTAACGATATTTCGGTTCAATTTGGAGGGACTACACTTTTTAGTGATGTTTCTTTTGCAATAAATGAAAATGATAAAATTGCCCTTATGGGTAAAAATGGTGCTGGTAAATCAACACTTTTGAAAATTATTGCAGGGGAAGGCAAGCCTTCTACAGGAAGTGTTTCTGTTCCGAAAGAAGCTGTTGTAGCTTATCTGCCTCAGCATTTATTGACTAAAGATGGTGCTACGGTGATGGAAGAAGCTTCTAAAGCGTTTGGTGAAATCTTTAGAATGAAAGCCGAAATCGATGAAATCAACGAACAATTGACTGTTCGTACTGATTATGAAAGTGATGCGTACATGAAATTAATCGAAAGGGTTTCGGACTTAAGCGAGAAATATTATGCTATTGAAGAAGTAAATTATGAAGCGGAAGTGGAGAAAATTCTAATCGGTTTGGGCTTTGAAAGAGAAGATTTTACACGTCAGACTTCTGAGTTTTCAGGAGGTTGGAGAATGCGAATTGAATTAGCCAAAATCCTTTTGAAAAAACCGGATTTGATTTTACTGGATGAGCCTACCAATCACATGGATATTGAAAGTATTCAATGGTTGGAAGATTTCTTGATTAATTCGGCCAAAGCAGTTGTGGTTATTTCCCACGACAGGGCTTTTGTGGATAATATCACCAATCGTACCATCGAAGTGACAATGGGACGTATTTATGATTATAAAGCTAAATATTCCCATTATTTGGAATTAAGAAAAGACCGTCGTATCCATCAGCAAAAAGCGTATGATGAACAGCAAAAATTCATCGCAGACAATCAGACATTTATTGATAGATTTCGTGGTACTTTTTCGAAAACCGATGCTGTTCAATCACGAGTGAAAATGCTTGAAAAATTAGTGATTGTTCAGGTTGATGAAGTTGATACTTCGGCGTTGCGATTGAAATTCCCGCCTGCTGCGCGTTCTGGTCAATATCCGGTTATTGTGAAGGAGATGTCTAAATCTTATGGGGATCATGTGGTTTTCAAAGATGCTAATATCGTAATTGAAAGAGGACAGAAGGTTGCATTTGTTGGAAAAAACGGAGAAGGAAAGTCAACAATGATTAAAGCTATAATGAAGGAGTTTGCTCCTGACAGCGGTTCTGTTGAGATAGGCCATAATTCCCAAATTGGTTATTTTGCTCAAAATCAGGCGGCTTTATTGGATGAAAATGCTACTATTTTTGAAACTATAGATGATATTGCTGTTGGTGATGTAAGAACGCAAATAAAGAATATTCTAGGAGCATTTATGTTTCATGGAGATGATGTAACCAAGAAAGTTAAAGTGCTTTCCGGTGGTGAAAAAACTCGTTTGGCAATGATTAAATTGTTGTTGGAACCTGTGAATTTATTGATTCTCGATGAGCCTTCAAATCACTTGGATATGAAAACCAAAGATATTATCAAAGATGCATTGCGTGATTTTGACGGAACTTTAATTTTAGTTTCTCACGACCGTGATTTCCTTGACGGATTGGCAACAAAGGTTTTTGAATTCGGAAACAAACGTGTGGTTGAGCATTTTGAAGATATTACCGGTTTCTTGGCTCACAAGAAAATGGACAGCATGAAAGAAATTGAAAAATAAGTTTTTGAATTTTAAACAAAAAAGCAGGTGATATTATACTCCTGCTTTTTTTATGATTAAAGATTATCTTATATCCGAATTCCCGCTGGAAGCAATTCTTTGTAGATTGGGTTTTTTTTAAAGAAAACAACAATTTTTGGATGGATTGGGACTACTTTTAGTCTTTTTTCAATAGCGGTTTCCATAATGTTTTTTAGGAAATTTGTAATGAATT
>Ga0208398_100247_pt1 | contig 44705 bp, 39 predicted proteins | sample LakWasMe79_HOW10_2_FD_183905 | JGI IMG/M metagenome (GOLD analysis project Ga0208398, IMG submission 183905) | Freshwater sediment methanotrophic microbial communities from Lake Washington under simulated oxygen tension - Sediment Metagenome... | ecosystem: Environmental > Aquatic > Freshwater >...
CGCTGGAACGAGTACTGGGTACCGCTGGAGGCGGTGATCGAGTTCAAACGCGGCGTCTACCAGATGGCGCTGACCGAGCTGGCGCGCTTCCTGCCACGCATGAACCACCACAACCGCTACCTGCGCGCCGGCATGCGCCCGCAGCATCGCGGCGAAGGCGGGCGCGGGCCGCATGACGCTGCCGGCGAGCATGAGCAGCATGCCCCCGAGGACGCCGGCGAGACGCCCAAAGATCCGGCTTAGCGCAGCACCAGGTTGTCGCGGTGGATGAGTTCGGGCTCGGCCGCATAGCCGAGCACGCCCTCGATCTCGAACGACGGCTTACGCGCAATCAGGCGCGCCTCGGCACTTGAATAGTTGGTGAGCCCACGCGCCAGCTCGGCGCCGCTGGCATCCCTCACGGCGATCACATCGCCGCGATGGAATTCGCCCTGCACCTCGTAGACGCCGATCGGCAAGAGGCTCTTGCCCTCGTCGCGCAGCTTGGCGGCGGCGCCAGCATCGACGAGCACGGCGCCGCGCATCTGCAGATGGTCAACCATCCATTGCTTGCGCGCCGCGAGCTTTTGCGTGCTGGCCAGCAGCGCCGTGCCGATGGCTTCGCCCGCGGCCAGCCGCAACAGCACATCCGGCTCACGCCCCCAGGCGATCACGGTGTTGGCGCCACTGCCCGCGGCACGCTTGGCTGCCAGGATCTTGGTAATCATGCCGCCGCGGCCAATGCTGGAGCCGGCACCACCGGCCATCTGCTCCAGCTCGGGCGTACCGGCAATCGCTTCATCGATGAAACGCGCGGCCGGATCCTTGCGTGGATCGGCCGAGTACAGGCCGCGCTGATCGGTCAGGATCACCAGGGCATCGGCCTCCACCAGGTTGGCGACCAGCGCACCCAGGGTGTCGTTGTCACCGAACTTGATTTCGTCGTTGACGACGGTGTCGTTCTCGTTGATGACCGGCAGCACACGGTGCTGCAGCAGCGTCAGCAAGGTGGAGCGCGCATTCAGATAGCGCTCGCGATCGGCCAGGTCGGCATGCGTGAGCAGCACCTGGGCGCTGCCCATGCCCTGCTCGCGCAGCTTGCTCTCGTACATCTGTGCCAAGCCCATCTGGCCGACGGCGGCGGCCGCCTGCAATTCATGCACTTCCTTGGGCCGCGTCGCCCAGCCCAGGCGCTTCATGCCTTCGGCGATCGCGCCGCTGGACACCATCACCAGCTCACGCCCCTGCGCCGCCAAGGCAGCGAGTTGACGGCACCAGTTGCCGATCGCCTCGGCATCGACGCCGCGCCCCTCGTTCGTCACCAGGCTGGAACCCACCTTGACGACGATGCGGCGCGCATTCTTCAGCGGCCCCTGGCTCATGCCTGCTCCTGCTCGCCGCCCTCCACAGGCGTGAAGCGCGGATCGACTTCCACATGCACACGCTGGGCCTCGGCCACATGCTCATAAATCGCATGGATCAAGGGTTGGCAGCCTTCGCGCGTAAGGGCAGAGATTTCAAACACCGGGCCCTTCCACTTGTAGCGCTTGACGAAGTCCTTCACGCGCGCGGCACGCTCCTCCGCCGGCACCATGTCCAGCTTGTTGAGCACCAGCCAGCGCGGCTTGTCGTACAGGGCCTGGTCGTATTTCTTCAATTCGCCCACGATGGCCTTGGCTTCCGCCACCGGATCCACTTCCGGATCGAACGGCGCCAGGTCGACCACATGCAGCAGCAGTCGCGTGCGCTGCAGGTGGCGCAGGAATTGGTGACCCAGGCCGGCGCCTTCGGCGGCGCCCTCGATCAGGCCGGGAATGTCGGCAACGACAAAACTCTTCTCGGGCGCGACACGCACCACGCCGAGGTTGGGGTGCAGGGTCGTGAAGGGGTAGTCGGCAATCTTGGGGCGTGCATTGGAGACGGCCGAGATCAGCGTCGACTTGCCGGCATTGGGCTGGCCCAGCAGGCCCACATCGGCCAGCACGCGCAGCTCGAGCTTGAGCTTCTTGGCCTCGCCGGGCCAACCGGGCGTCTTCTGACGCGGCGCGCGGTTCGTGCTGCTCTTGAAGTGCAGATTGCCAAAGCCACCGTCACCGCCCTTGGCGATGAGAATCTTCTCGCCCGGCTCCAGCAACTCGGCGATCACCGTATCGGTCTCGAGGTCCTTGATGATGGTGCCCACCGGCATGCGCAGCACGATGTCGTCGGCTGCGGCGCCGTACTGATCGGAACCTCGCCCCGCCTCGCCATTGCGCGCCTCGTGGCGGCGCGCGTAGCGGTAATCGATCAGGGTATTGAGGTTCAGGTCGCCAACGGCAAACACGCTGCCACCGCGACCACCGTCGCCACCGTCCGGTCCGCCGAAGGGAATGAACTTTTCGCGGCGAAAGCTCGCACAGCCGGCACCACCATTGCCGGCCACAACATCGATAGTGGCTTCGTCTACGAACTTCATGTCAGATCCCTTGAGCCCGGGCGGGGCTATGGTAAGCCAGGCCCCTCAAGGAGCCCGACTCGATGCAGCCGTAGAAAAACAAAAGCCCCGGACTGAGCCGGGGCTATTGCTGCACGGTGTGGCCGGCTGCTGCCACCCCACCGCGACCGCTGGTCCGAAAAACTTAGACCGGCGTGACGATGACCGTCGAACGGCTCTTTTCGCCCTTGATGGCGAACGAGACCTGACCGTCGATCAGCGCGAACAGCGTGTGGTCCTTGCCCATGCCGACGTTCGTGCCGGCGTGGAACTTGGTACCGCGCTGACGCACGATGATGGAACCTGCAGAGATGGTCTGGCCGCCATAGACCTTCACACCCAGCATCTTCGGTTTGGAATCGCGGCCGTTTCGTGTGGAACCGCCGCCCTTTTTCTGTGCCATGGATTAGCTCCTTGAACTGTTGGCGAAAGCCGGATTAGCCATTAACCGCGCTGATTTCCAGCTCGGTATACGTTTGGCGATGGCCCTGGCTCTTCTTGTAGTGCTTGCGACGACGCAGCTTGAAGATGCGCACCTTGTCGTGCTTGCCTTGTGCCACAACAGTGGCTTTGACGCTTGCGCCAGCAACCAAGGGAGTGCCAACCTTGAGTTCAGCGCCGTTGCCGACAGCCAGAACCTGGTCGATCACAATCTCTTGGCCAACATCCGCAGCAATCTGTTCTACCTTGATCTTTTCGCCAGCAGCAACTTTGTATTGCTTGCCACCGGTTTTTATGACCGCGTACATATCAGCCCTTTCAGTGAAACCACTCACCGCCAGTGATTGACGGCAAGCCTTGACTACGCCCATGACCTGAGCGCAGAGCCCGCGAGTGTAGCACAAGCGTTAACCCTGAATCAAGAAGCATTGCCGGCCTGTCTGAGGCGCGCCGCGCCGCCCGACCTCAGCGAACTTGGGCCTCCCACGAGCTTCCTATAATGACAGCTTCGCCCCAATGTGAGCTGAGAGTGCAAGACCTGTCTGCCTCGTCCCCTGTTGCTGAGGTTTTGGCCGCGCTGAACGCGGAAATGCGCGAGGTGGATGCCGTGATCGCGCGCCGCCTTACCTCCGATGTCGCCCTGATCAATCAGATTGCCGGCTACATCGTGCATGCCGGCGGCAAGCGCATGCGACCAAAGCTGGTATTGCTATTCGCCAACGCGCTTGGCTATACCCAGCACGAGCGCTTTGAACTTGCTGCGGTGGTCGAGTTCATCCACACCGCCACGCTGCTGCACGACGATGTCGTCGATGAATCGTCGTTGCGGCGCGGCAAACAGACCGCCAACGCCCTGTTCGGCAATGCCGCCAGCGTGCTGGTGGGGGATTTTCTGTATTCGCGCGCCTTCCAGATGATGGTCTCGGCCAACAGCCTGCGCGTGCTGGAGGTGCTTGCAGACGCGACCAATGTGATCGCCGAGGGCGAGGTCCTGCAGCTGATGAACATGCACGACCCGGACATCAGCGTCGAGAGTTATCTGCGCGTCATCCGCTTCAAGACCGCCAAGCTGTTCGAAGCAAGTGCGCGCTTGGGCGCCGTGCTGGCCAACAGCACGCCGGTAATCGAAGACGCGTGCGCCGGCTATGGCCGCGCACTCGGCACTGCCTTCCAGCTCATCGACGACGTACTCGATTACGAGGGCGACACCCAAGCTCTGGGCAAGAACATTGGCGACGACCTGCGCGAAGGCAAACCAACGCTGCCGCTGCTGATTGCCATGAACCGCAGCAGTGCAGAGGAACGAAACCTGATACGCCACGCCATCGAGCACGGCGAGGTCGCACGCCTGGCTGACATCGTGGCCATCGTGCGACGTACCGGCGCCCTTGAAGCCACGCGCGACGCAGCCCGTGCCGAGGCCGCACTCGCGCAACAATGCTTAAATGCATTACCACTTAACAAATGGCGAGAAGCTCTGCTAGAATTCGCCGTTCAGTCAATCGACCGCTCATTCTGAGCGTTCAAGAAGACAGTAACGACACTCCGCAGCAGCGGGGCAGTCGGAACAAATCGGGGTGTAGCTTAGCCTGGTAGAGCGCTACGTTCGGGACGTAGAGGCCGGAGGTTCGAATCCTCTCACCCCGACCAGATCTTCTTATCTTTCATTCCCAGCCCTAGCGCCCTGATGCAAATCAGCATCAATGACAGGGGCCGTGCACGCATTCCGTGCGCTTACACACATTTCCACCGATTGCCCCCCTGCAGGGTGGGTATACAGTGTGAACCATTGCTGAGTAAGCGCGCACCTGGTGCACCTCTCGCCTCCGACTACCGAGCACATCGAATCACGGCACGTGGACACAACCCTGGCTGACCCGCCACATTCCGCCCTCTCGGGCGTGGCTCGCGTGTTGGTGCACGCGGGCAAGCTGCAGGCCAAGGCCGCAGAGGAACTGGTTCGGCAGTCCAAGGAGAAGAAGACCAGCTTCGTGAGCGCCGTAATCGCATCCGGCGCGATCTCCTCGGCCGAGCTGGCGCATACGCTGGCCACGGCGCTGGCTGTGCCGCTGATGGACTTGAATGCGGTGGATGCGCAGCGCCTGCCGCAGAACATCATCGACAACAAGCTGGCTCAGCAATACCAGGTTCTGGTGCTCGGCCGCCGCGGCAACCGCCTCTTCATCGGCGGCGCCGACCCGACCGAGCCCGAAGTTGTCGAGCGCATCAAGTTCGCCACCCAACTGTCACCCGAATGGGTGATCGTCGAGTACGACAAGATCACCAAGATCCTGCAAGGCTCGGCGACCAGCGCCGCAGAGGCTCTGGAGAGTATTGCCGGCGGCGATTTCGATTTCGACATCGCCGAAGAGGAAGGCCCGACGCAGCAAGAAGCGCAGGACATGGCCGACGTGGAAGACGCGCCGGTGGTGCGCTTCCTGCAGAAGATGCTGGTTGACGCCATCAATCTGCGCGCCTCCGACCTGCACTTCGAGCCTTACGAGTACCACTATCGAGTGCGGTTCCGCGTGGATGGTGAATTGCGCGAGATCACGCAACCCCCCATTGCCATCAAGGACAAATTGGCCTCGCGCATCAAGGTGCTGTCGAGGCTGGACATTGCCGAACGCCGCGTGCCGCAAGACGGGCGCATGAAGCTGAAGTTCGGCGCCAAGGCGATCGACTTCCGTATCAGCACGCTGCCCACCTTGTTCGGCGAGAAAATCGTGATCCGGATTCTGGATCCGTCCTCGGCCAAGTTGGGCATTGAGGCCTTGGGCTACGAGAAGATCGAGAAGGACCGACTGCTGGCCTGCATCTCGCGCCCCTATGGCATGGTGCTGGTCACCGGCCCAACGGGCTCGGGCAAGACGGTTTCGCTCTATACCTGCCTGAACATCCTGAACCAGCCGGGCGTGAATATCTCGACCGTCGAAGATCCGGCCGAAATCAACCTGCCGGGTATCAACCAGGTGAACGTGAATGACAAGGCCGGGCTGACCTTTGCCGCTGCGCTGAAGTCCTTTTTGCGTCAGGATCCCGACATCATCATGGTGGGTGAAATCCGTGATCTCGAGACCGCCGACATTGCCATCAAGGCGGCCCAAACAGGCCATATGGTGATGTCCACCCTGCACACCAACGATGCGCCGACCACGCTCACCCGTTTGCTCAATATGGGTGTGGCGCCCTTCAACATCGCCTCCAGTGTGCTGCTCATCACCGCACAGCGTCTGGCCAGGCGGCTGTGTGAGAACTGCAAGACTTTGGCAGAGTTTCCACGCGAGGCGCTGCTGCGTGCCGGTTTTGCGGAGACGGACCTGGATGGCAGTTGGAAGCCCTACCGCGCGGTGGGCTGCTCCAGTTGCAACAACGGCTACCGCGGCCGCGTCGGTCTCTACCAGGTCATGCCTATTACCGAGGCTATCCAGCGCATCATTCTTGCGGAGGGCACGGCCATGGATATCGCTGTACAGGCGCAATCCGAAGGCGTGCGCGACCTGCGCCAGTCCGGCCTCGTAAAGGTGCGTGCCGGCGTCACGACGCTGGAAGAGGTGCTTGCGGCGACCAATGAATAAGAGGGGCCAATCGTGGCCCCGGCAAAATTGTGGGTGCAATCCCAGGAGGTTTTATGGCGACCATTTCCAGCGCCAAGCCGGCCAATGAGGCCATCTACGAGTGGGAAGGCAAGGACAGGAACGGCAAGATCGTGCGCGGCGAGTTGCGCGCCGGCGGTGAAGCCATGGTCAGCGCTACCCTGCGCCGCCAGGGCATTCTGGTCAGCAAGGTCAAGAAGCGTCGCAGCTCTGGCGGTACCAAGATCAAGCAGAAGGACATTGCCGTGTTCACGCGCCAACTCGCCACCATGATGCGCGCCGGCGTGCCCCTGCTGCAGTCCTTCGAAATCGTGGCGCGCGGTAGTCCCAACCCCAAGTTGACGCGCTTGCTCACCGACATCAAGCAGGACGTGGAGACCGGCACCAGCCTGTCCGCCTCCTTTCGCAAGCACCCGATGTACTTCGACGCGCTGTACTGCAATCTGGTAGAGGCGGGCGAAACCGGCGGCATCCTGGAAGCCCTGCTCGATCGCCTGGCGGTCTACCAGGAAAAAACCGTCGCGTTGAAGAACAAGATCAAGTCGGCGCTGACCTACCCGATCGCGGTGATGGTGGTGGCCTTTGTGGTTACCGCGGTGATCATGATCTTTGTGGTGCCGGCGTTCAAGGACGTGTTCAAGTCGTTCGGCGCCGACCTGCCCGGGCCGACCCTGGTGGTGATTGCCATGTCGGAGTTTTTCGTGGCGTACTGGTGGGCCATCTTCGGCGGCCTTGGCGGCGGGATCTACTTCTTTATCCAGTCCTGGAAGCGCTCCGAGAAGATGCAGAAGACCATGGATCGTCTGCTGCTCAAGATCCCTGTGTTCGGCGATCTGCTTTACAAGTCCGCGATCGCACGCTGGACGCGCACATTGGCAACTATGTTTGCCGCCGGTGTTCCGCTGGTCGAGGCGCTCGATTCGGTAGGCGGTGCCTCGGGCAACGCCGTCTTCTCCGAGGCCACCGAAAAGATCCAGCGCGACGTGTCCACCGGCTCGGCGCTCACCACCTCGATGCAGACCACCGGGATCTTCCCGAGCATGGTGCTGCAAATGGCCGCCATCGGCGAGGAGTCCGGCTCGCTGGACCATATGCTGAGCAAGGCGGCAGAGTTCTACGAGGACGAGGTGGACGAGGCCGTGAAGGCGCTCTCCAGCCTGATGGAGCCCTTCATCATCGTGTTTCTTGGCACGGTGATTGGCGGCATCGTGGTCGCGATGTACCTGCCCATCTTCAAGCTGGGTCAGGTGGTCTGAGGCATGGCGGCAACAACCGAACTCCAATGGCTGCTCTCACCCTGGGTCCTGGGCGTGCTGGGCCTGTGCATCGGCAGCTTTCTCAATGTCGTGGTGCACCGCCTGCCTCCCATGATGGAGCGCCAGTGGCTCACCGACGCGGCCGCTCAACTGAGCGATGAGGAGGCGCTGCTGCAGAGCGCGCAACTGGCCAAGGCCGAAGCGGGCGCACTGGCCAAGTCCAGCGCAGCCCTAGCCACCAAGCTTGAGAAGCTCCCCGCACTGGGCATCGCCATGCCGCGCTCGCGCTGCCCTCACTGCGGACATCAGCTGAAGTGGCACGAGAACATCCCACTTGTGGGTTATGCGCTGCTGCGCGGGCGCTGCTCGGCCTGCATGGCGCCGATCTCAGCGCGCTACCCCTTCATCGAGTTGCTCACCGGGCTGATGTTTGCCGGACTAGCATGGCATTTCGGCCCCGAGCCCAGCGTCCTGCTCTGGTGCGCCTTCGCCGCAGCCCTGCTGGCATTGGCGGCGATCGACTGGGACACCACCCTGCTGCCCGATGCCATCAACCAGCCCCTGCTGTGGGCCGGCCTGCTCGTCGCCTTGCTGGGCTGGACCATTCCCCTGCAGGCCGCGCTGACCGGCGCTCTGCTGGGTTACCTATCGCTCTGGTCGGTGTACTGGCTGTTCAAGCTCACCACCGGCAAGGAGGGCATGGGCTACGGGGACTTCAAGCTGCTGGCGGCCCTGGGCGCCTGGCTGGGCTGGCAAATGATCCTGCCCATCGTGCTGGGTGCGTCGGTGATCGGGGCGGTGGTCGGCATCGCCATGAAGCTGAATGCCAAGCTGCGTGAGGGTCGTTATGTACCCTTCGGCCCCTTCCTCGCGGGCGCCGGCCTAGTGGTGCTGTTCGCCGGCCAGGCACGCGTGCTGGGGTGGCTGGGCTGGGCCTGATGGCCGGGCGCGCATTGCGCATCGGCCTGACCGGTGGCATCGGCAGCGGCAAAAGCACGGTGGCACGTGCCTGGACCGAGGCGGGTGCCGACGTCATCGACACCGATGCCATCTCGCGCGCCTTGACGGCGGCGGGCGGCGCCGCCATGCCAGCCATCGTGCACGCCTTTGGCGCGCAGGCGGCCGGCCCGGATGGTGCGCTGGACCGAGCATACATGCGCGCCCTGGCCTTCCGGGACGAACAAGCCAAGCGCCGGCTCGAAGCCATCCTTCACCCCATGATCAGCGCCGAGACCTCCCGCCGGGCGGAGGCCAGCGCGGCCGGGTTGCTGGTCTTCGACGTGCCCTTGCTGGTCGAGTCGGGGCACTGGCGCCAGCGCGTGCAACGCGTGTTGGTGGTGGATTGCGAGGAGCAGACGCAGGTCGAACGCGTCATGCAGCGCTCGGGCTGGCAGCGCGAGGCGGTGCTGGCGGTGATCGCGCAGCAAGCCAGTCGCGCCGCCCGCCGCGGCGTGGCCGATGCGGTGCTGTACAACGACGGCATCAGCGCGGAAGCGCTGCACACGCAGGTACTGAGCCTCGCCGCCCACTGGCGCAGGGGCTAGCCCCTAGCGTTTTCTTGGGGCTAGCACGCCGGGCTGTGAAACAATCGCCCCATCGGGCAATGAGGTGCAATGGGCGCCCACCCGCCACAACGCTGATCGACGAGGAATGGCCGTCTTGGTCCTATACGAATACCCGTTCAACGAAAGCATCCGCACGATGCTGCGGCTGGAACACCTGTTCGATCGCCTGGGGCAGCTGATCTCGCGCGAGACAGCACTGGACCATCACTTCGCCCTGGTCACGATCTTCGAGATCATGGACGTGGCCTCGCGCGCCGACCTGAAGTCCGACCTGCTCAAGGAGTTGGAGCGGCACAAGGCCCAGCTCAATGGCTATCGCGGCAACCCGGCGATCGCTGAAAGCGTGCTCGACGAGGTGATCGCCCGCATCGACCGCGCCTTCGCCAATCTGAACCAGCTCTCCGGCAAGGCCGGCCATGCCCTCACCACCAACGAGTGGCTGATGAGCATACGCAGCCGCATCAGCATTCCGGGCGGCACCTGCGAGTTCGATCTGCCGGCCTACTACACCTGGCAGCAGTTCCTGCCGGCACGCCGCCGCAACGATCTGATGCAGTGGACGCAATCCCTGATGCCGCTGGCCGAGGCCCTGCAGGTGCTGCTGGGCCTGCTGCGTGACTCCGGTGCCCCACACAAGGTGGCGGCGCAGGCCGGCCAGTTCCAGCAAAGCCTGCCACAGGGGCGCAGCTATCACCTGCTGCGCATGCGCATCGACCCCAGCCTGGGCCTGATCCCCGAAATCAGCGGCCATCGCCTGATGATCTCGATCCGGCTGATGCGCCAGGACGAAGAGGGCCGCCTCAAGCTCGCCCAGCAGGATGCCAGCTTCGAGCTGACCCTGTGCGCCTGAGGAGCCACGTGATGGAACCGAAGAGCGACAAGCCACGCATCGTGCCCTGCCCCAGTTGCGGAGGCGACAGCATCTTTGCACCCAGCAACCGCTGGCGCCCCTTCTGCAGCGAGCGCTGCCGTGAACATGACCTGGGTGCCTGGGCCAGCGAATCCTTCCGCGTGCAGGCGGCGCCGCCCACCGAGGACCAGGACCTGCCTCACTAGCCCGGAACTAGAGCAAGTTCAGCGCGCGCAACTCTGGTCGCAGCGCCTCGGCATTGCTGAACAACAGCGCCTGCCAGCCGCGCGCCTTCGCGGCCATGATGTTGGCGGGGTGATCGTCCAGAAACAGCAGGCTCTGCGGCGCCACGCCGAAGCGCTGCTCGGCGATGCGGTAGATCTCCGCGCGCGGCTTGGAGTGCTTCACCCGCCCCGAGAACACGCCCGCCTCGAACCACTGCCACAGCGGATGCGCCCGCTCCAGGTGCTCGGCATAGGGCTCGGGCATATTGGAGAGGTAGAAGAGCCGATGGCCAGCGGCCTTGAGCTCCTGGATCAGCGCCACCGTGCCGGGCAAGGCCTGCAATTCGTCGGGCACCGCCGCCACCACCGCGGCCACCTCGGCCTCGGGCCAGCCGGTGCGCGCCGCAATGCGCTGCACCACCGTCGGCGCATCGATCAGCCCCTGGTCGAACGCGCCCCAGTCACCGCTGTAGTTCTCGAAGAAGGCCGCTGCCGCGGCTTCACCTGCGGCGAGGTCGGGCACGCGATGCGGCCAGACGCGCGCCAGCAAGCTGGGCGGGTGCCAGCGGAACACCACGCCGCCAAAGTCGAACACGATGTTCATGCGCGCAGCTTCTGCAGCAGCCCCGCTGTCGAGGCATCCAGGCCCGCCACATCGCCACTGCCCAGGCGCGGCAGCAGGCTGCTGCACAAGGCCTTGCCGAGCTCGACGCCCCACTGGTCAAAGCTGTTGATGCCCCAAAGCGCGCCGCTCACGAACACGCGGTGCTCGTAGAGCGCGATCAGCGCGCCCAGCGAACGCGGATTGAGTGTCTCCAGCAGCAAGGTGGTGCTGGGCCGGTTACCCGGGAAGCTGCGATGGCGCGCCACCGTCAGCACACCGAGTGACTTGGACGCCGTCGGCGCACGCTCGTGCAGCGCCTCATCGACCGACTTGCCCCGCATCAGCGCCTGCGACTGCGCCAGGCAGTTGGCCAGCAGTTTCACATGCTGATCGGCCAGACGCTCGGCCAGTTCGCCCGTCACATGCGGGCCATGCGTAGGCGTCTTCACCGCAATGAACTCGACCGGAATGACGTCCGTGCCCTGGTGCAGCATCTGGAAGTAGGCGTGCTGGCCATTGGTGCCAGCCTCGCCCCAGACCACCGGGCTGGTGCCATAGGGCAAGGCCTGACCCTCGCGGTCCACGCCCTTACCATTGCTCTCCATTTCGAGCTGCTGCAGATAGGCGGGCAGGCGCTTCAGACCCTGGTGGTAAGGCGCCACGCTGCGGCTGGTGAAGCCATGGAAGTTGCGATACCAGATGTCGAGCAGGCCCAGCAGCACCGGCAGGTTCTGGCGCAGCGGCGCGGCACGGAAATGCTCGTCCATGGCCCAGGCGCCGGCCAGCAGGGCGCGGAAATTCTCAGCACCGATCGCGATCGCGATCGGCAGGCCGATCACCGACCACAGCGAGTAGCGCCCGCCCACCCAGTCCCAGAAGCCGAAGGTGGTGTGGATGCCGAACTCGGCCGCCGCCGCGGTATTGCTGCTGGTAGCCACGAAGTGGCGGCCGATGTCGTTGCCGCCCGCGGCCAGGAACCAGGCCTTGGCAGCCAGCGCATTCGCCAGCGTCTCCTGGGTGGTGAAGGTCTTGGAGGCGATCACGAACAGGGTGCGCGCAGGATCCAGACCGCGCAGCACCGGGGCCAGGTCATGCCCATCCACATTGGAAACGAAGTGCAGGCGCAGGCCCGGCTTGGCAAAGGCCTGCAGGGCCTGCACCACCATGGCGGGGCCGAGGTCGCTGCCACCGATGCCGATATGCACCACGTCGCGGATCTCGCTGTCCGCGGCACGCACGCTTTCCGCAAAGGCCAGCATGCGGGTGAGCGAGGCCTGCACCTCGTCGCTGAAGGGCGCCGCACCGGCGGGCGCGCGCAGCGCCGTGTGCAGCACGGCGCGCCCCTCGGTGTGGTTGATGGGCTCGCCCTTGAACATCGCCTCGCGTTGTGCGCCCAGTTTGCAGCCCTCAGCCAGTTGCACGAGCAGGTCCAGGGTGGCCGCGTCGATGCGGTTCTTGGACAGGTCGGCAAACACCTCGGGTGCCTGCAGGGACCACTGCGTAAAACGCTCCGGGTCAGCGGCGAAGGCCGCGCGCAGATCGAACTGCGCGCCACTGCGCCGATAGTGGTCTTGCAGAGCGGCCCAGGCCGGGCTCTGGTCACAACGCGGATAGGACATCAGAGGCTTTCTATGAGCTGATCCAGCTTGCCGGCATCGATGGCAAACAGGCGGATGCCCTCGGCCAGCTTCTCGGTGGCCATGGCATCCTGGTTGAGGGCGTAGCGGAACCCCGCTTCGTCGTAGGAGACTTTGGGCAGCTCGGCCTGGCGCGCGGCATCGGCGTCGAGCGCGCGCGTCAGCGGTGCCTCGCTGGCCTGCAGCTGTGCCAGCAGGTCGGGGCTGATCGTCAGCAGATCACAGCCCGCCAGCGCCTGGATCTGGCCGATATTGCGGAAGCTGGCGCCCATCACCTCGGTGGCGACGCCGTGCTTCTTGTAGTAGGCGAAGATCTGCGCCACCGATTGCACGCCGGGATCGTTCGCACCAGCCTTGGCGGCCTCGTCCCAGGCGCTGCCGGCGCTCTTCTTGTACCAGTCGTAGATGCGGCCGACGAAAGGCGAGATCAGCTGCACGCCGGCCTCACCGCAAGCCACCGCCTGGCAGAAGGCGAACAGCAGAGTCAGATTGCAGTGGATGCCTTCCTTTTCAAGTACGCGCGCCGCCTGGATACCCTCCCAGGTGGAGGCGATCTTGATCAGCACCCGCTCACGGCCGATGCCGGCGGCCTCGTAGAGCTTGATGAGGCGATGCGCGCGCGCGATGGTGGCCGCGGTATCGAAGCTCAAACGGGCATCGACCTCGGTCGACACGCGGCCCGGCACCACCTTCAGGATCTCGAGGCCGAAGCGCACCAGCACCTGATCGACGATGGCGTCCAGCGGCTCGCCGCGGTGCGCCGCCACGGTGTCCTTCAGCAGGGGCGCGTAGTCGGGCGAGAGCACGGCCTTGAGGATGAGCGAGGGATTGGTGGTCGCGTCGCGCGGCGTGAACTGCGCCAGTTGCAGGAAGTTGCCGGTGTCGGCCACCACCGTCGTAAAGCGCTTGAGTTGTTCCAGCTGATTCGTCATGGGGAAAGCCCTTGGTTTGTCCAGGCCCGTATTAGAACCGCTCTCGCTGGGGGCGAGGTTACAGCGCCCGCCATCGGCGCCAGCCTCTCCGCTCATGGGAGCAATGCCTTGCAGGCCGCACCGGATTGACCTGAACAAGAAACTCGTGCATCATAAATCCAGAAACTTTGTTACATCAAGTCCGCAGGGTTGAGCCCCGGGCAGCAACACAGGCAGCACGCGCATGTCCTTCGATCTCGTTTTCTTTGGCGGTACCGGCGATCTCACCTGGCGCAAGCTGATGCCGGCGCTGTTCCAGGCCTTCCGCCATGGCAAGCTGCCCGAGGGCGGCCGCATCCTGGCGGTGGCGCGCGACGAGATGCCCGACGAGCGCTACCGCGAATGGCTGAAGGAGCGCTTCCGCGAGGTCGAGGGGCCCAAGCGCCCCAGCGACGAGGAGTTCGAGAAGTTCGCCGCCCTGGTGCATTACCGGCGCATGGATCTCTCACAAGCGGCGCATTACCAGCATCTGAAGGACTGGCTGGCCGAACGCCAGGCCGACACCGTGGTGATGTACCTGGCCACCAGCCCGCATCTGTTCACGCAGATCTGCGAGCAGCTTGGCGCCGCCGGCCTCAACGAGCCGCGCGTGCGTGTGGTGCTGGAAAAGCCGCTGGGGCATGACCTCGCCAGTGCGCAGCAGATCAACCGCGTGGTGCGCTCGGTGTTCGCCGAGAGCCAGGCCTTCCGCATCGACCATTACCTCGGCAAGCCCTCGGTGCAGAACCTGATGGCGCTGCGTTTCGGCAACGCCCTGTTCGAGCCGCTCTGGCACCGCGAGAGCATCGCCAATATCCAGATCACGCTGGCCGAGTCGCTGGGCGTGGGCACGCGCGGCCCCTTCTACGATGGCACCGGCGCGCTGCGCGACATGATCCAGAACCATGCGCTGCAGCTGCTCACCATGATCGCGATGGAGCCGCCTTCCACCGCTGATGCCGACGCGATCCGCGACGAGAAGCTCAAGGTGCTCCGCTCGCTCAAGCCGTTCACGCCCGAGACGGTGGCGCGCGACGTGGTGCGCGGCCAGTACCGCGCCGGCACGGTCGACGGCAAGGCCGTGGTGGGCTATCTGGACGAAGGCAAGATCCCGGCCGACAGCGCCTGCGAGACCTTTGTGGCCCTGCGTACCGAGGTGCAGAACTGGCGCTGGGCCGGCGTGCCCTTCTACCTGCGCACCGGCAAACGCCTGGCGGCACGGGACGCGCAGATCGTCGTCAACTTCCGCCCGGTGCCGCACCCGATCTTCCCGGGCTCGAATCGCGCCAACCGCCTGGTGATCAAGCTGCAGCCCGAGGACGGCCTGGAGCTGCAATTGCTGGCGGCCAAGGGTGGTGCGCACGGCGAGGCACTCACGCCGGTGTCGCTGGACCTGGATTTCGACAAGGCCTTCGCCGCGAACCGCGTCGGCGCCTATGAGCGCCTGCTGCTCGACGCTATCGCCGGCCGCCTCAACCTGTTCGTGCGCAGTGACGAGCAGGAGCAGGCCTGGCGCTGGGTCGAGCCCATTCTGGACGCGTGGCAGCAGGACCCCTCCAGCTTGCGCACCTATGGCGCCGGCAGCTGGGGGCCACCCGCCGCCAGCGCCCTGGTGGCACGTGACGGCTATGCCTGGGCCGAAGAACAATGAGCATGCTGGAACGCGTCAAGGCGGCCCTGCCCGCCCTCCCCCCCGCCGAGCAGCGCGTGGCCAAACTGCTGCTGAGCGATCCACGCGCCTTCGCGAATCTGCCGGTCAGCGAACTGGCCGATCGCTCGCATGTCAGCAAGCCCACGGTGGTGCGCTTCTGCCGCAGCGTGGGCTATGACGGCCTGGCCGACTTCAAGCTCAAGCTGGCCGGCAGCGTCAACGAGGGCGTGCCCTTTGTGCATCGCGCGGTGGATGAAGACGACAAACCCGGCGACCTGATCGTCAAGGTGGTGGACAACGCCGTCGCCGCCCTGCTGCACTACCGCAACGACGCTGCCAGCCATGCCTTCGAGCGCGCCATTGCGGCGCTCTCCGAGGCCGGCCGCCATGGCAAGCGCATCGAGTTCTACGGCGTCGGCAACTCGGGCATCGTGGCCCAGGATGCCCAGCACAAGTTCTTCCGCCTGGGCGTGCACACGATCGCCTGCAGCGACGGCCATGTGCAGCTGATGAGCGCCACCATGCTGGGACCCGGCGATTGCGCCGTGGTGATCAGCAACTCGGGGCGCAGCCGCGATCTGCTGGACGCGGCCGAGATCGCGCGCAAGAAGGGCGCCACCACCATCATCATCACGGCCAGCGGCTCACCGCTGGCGCAGATCGGGCAGGCGCCGGGTCAGGTCTTGCTGGCGGTGGATCACCCCGAAGACTACGACCGCTACAGCCCGATGGTGTCGCGCCTGCTGCACCTGATCGCAGTGGACATCCTCACCACCGGCGTGGCGCTGCGCCTGGGCCAGAACCTGCGGCCCATGCTGCAGGAGATCAAGCGCAATCTGCGCAGCAAGCGCTACGCCGCTTAGTTACGTCGCCTAGCCTTCTCAGGCAGTGGCCGGAGCCTCATCGGCCCACAGCAGGCTGGCCACGCCATAGACGCGCGCCAGCTCGCGCAGCTTGGTCGGCGCCTCGCTCAGCTCCAGGCTCAGCCCTTGCTGCTGCAGTTGGCGCATGGCGCTCAACAGCAGGGTCAGCACCGCCGAGTCGAAATCGTGCAGGCCAGCCAGGTTCAGGCGCACCGAGCTGCCCGCCCCCTGGCGCACCTGGGCCTGTTCGGCGCGCAGCGCCGTCTCCAGTTCACGCCAGACATCGGGCAGCTCTTGCAGGCGCACGCGCGCCGGCAGTTTCAGCATGGTGTCCGGCATGGCTCAGGTCTTGGCAGCCGCAGGCGACGCCGCCTTGGCATTGCGATCGGCCAGCGCCTTGATCAGCCCGTCGATGCCGTTGGCGCCAATCTCCTGCGCGAAGCTGTTGCGGTACTGGTCGGCCAGCCAGATGCCCAGCACGTTCACGTCGTAGATCTGCCAGCCCTTGGGCGTCTTCTCCAGGCGGTAGTCCAGCTGGATCGGATCGCCCTTGCCGCGAATCTCGGTGCGCACCACCACCTCGGCGTCGTCCGCACTGGCGCGCAGCGGCTTGAGTGCGACCGACTGCTCCTTCACCTGCGTCAGCGCGCCGGCATAGGTACGCACCAGCAGGGTCTTGAACTCGTCCTGCAGGCGTTTCTGCTGGTCGGGCGTGGCCTGGCGCCAGAAGCGCCCCACCGCCGACGCCGTCATGCGCTGGAAGTTCACATGCGGCATCACCTTGGTATCCACCAGGGTGATCACCTTCTGCACATCGCCGCCCTGGATGGCCTTGTCAGCCTTGACGGTCTCGATGGTCTCCAGCGAGAGCTGGCGAATCAGCAGATCGGGCGCGCTGTTGTCGACAGCCTGCGCCAGCAGCGGCGCGGCCATGCCCAGGATCAACAAGGCGCGCAGCAGCAGTCGTTTCGTCACGGTCATTTCTTCGTTCCCTTTGCAGTTCAACAGGCGACGCCCTGCTCAACGCAGCGGCGGCCTGTTTGGTTCACTTGTCGGCCTGCGGATTGACGGGCGCGGGCTCGGGCGCCAGCACCTCGTAGGCGTCGTCGTCCTCGATGCTGCCGCGGCGCTGCAGGTAGGCATCGCGGATGAAGGTGTACTTGTCGAGCGCAATGCCGTCTAGCATCTCGCCGGCGCGCAGGAAGTTGGAGCGTGCATTGATGGTCTGCACGCTGTAGATCGCCACCTTGCTGCGGCCCTCGTGGAACAGATAGGCCGGTGAGGCCAGTCGGTCCAGCGGGAATGCCAGCGTGTCGCGTACCGACGACGGCCCCATCAAGGGCCAGACGATGTAGGCACCGGTGCCAAAACCCCAGCGCCCGAAGGTCTTGCCCAGGTCTTCGGTATTGCGTTCCAGGCCAGTCTCGCCAGCGATGTCGATCAGGCCCACGATGCCCAGGGTCGAATTGACCGCCACCCGCATGGTCTGCTGCACACCGGCCTTGAAGCGCCCCTGCAGCATCAGGTTCACCGCCGACCAAGCGTCGGAGATATTGCCGAAGAAGTTGTCCACGGCCAAGCGCGCCGGAGCAGGCACCAACTCGCTGTAGGCGGTGGCCACCGGCTTGAGCACATGGGCGTCCAGGCTCTCGTTGAAGCTGAAGACCTTGCGGTTCCAGCTCTCCCAGGGGTCCAGACGCTGACCCTGCGGCCCCTTGCCACGCAGCGTGGCGCAGCCCGACAGGCTCACCGCCAGCAGCAGCAGGGCCATGCCCAGCATGCGGCGCCAGGCGCCGCCTGAGCCCGATGCCGCAACGCTCATGGCTTGGCTCCGGCCGTGCCGCTGTCTGCGGCCTTGTTGTAGAGGAACTGGCCGATCAGGTTCTCCAGCACCACGGCGGACTGGGTCTGCTTGATGACGTCGCCCGCGGCCAGCACCTTCTCATCGGCACCAGGCTCCAGGCCCACATACTGGTCACCCAGCAGGCCGGCGGTCAGGATCTTGGCCGACGAATCCTTGGGGAACTGGTAGGCGCGTTGCACCTCCATGCGCACCACGCCCAGATAGGTCTTGGCGTCGAGTTCAATGGCGGTCACACGCCCCACCGTCACGCCCGCCGAGCGCACGGGTGCGCGCACCTTGAGGCCACCGATATTGTCGAAACGGGCCTGCACCATATAGGTGTCACCGCCGCTCACGCTGCCCAGATTGGCCGCCTTCAAGGCCAGGAACACCAGCCCCAGCATGCCCAGCAGCACGAACAGACCGACCATGGTCTCGATACCTTTTTTACCCATTCCAAAATACTCCCTTGCGCGACGCCGTGCTCACGGCGTCGAAAACATCAATGCGGTGAGGATGAAGTCCATGCCCAGGATCCAGAGCGAGGAGATCACCACCGTGCGCGTGGTGGCGTAGGCCACTCCCTCGGGGGTGGCCTCGGTTTCATGCCCCTGGTAGAGCGCCACATAGGTGCAGATCGCTCCGAACACGGTGGCCTTCACCAGCCCGTTGCCCACGTCACACCAGACATCCACCTGCGTCTGCATGATGGACCAGAAGTTGCCCGCATCCACGCCGATCAGCAGCACCGCCACCACATAGGCGCCCAGGATGCCAATGGCAGAAAACAGGATGGCGAGTATGGGCATGGACAGGATGCCGCCGATCAGGCGCGGCGCCAGCACGCGCTCCTTGGTGTCGATGGCCATCAGCTCCATCGCGGCGAGTTGCTCACCCGCCTTCATCAGGCCGATCTCCGCGGTGAGCGAGGTACCGGCCCGACCGGCGAACAGCAGCCCCGTCACCACCGGCCCCAGCTCGCGCACCAGGGCCAGGTTGACGATCAGGCCCAGGCTCTCGGCCGCACCATAGGTCACCAGCGCGTAATACATCTGCAGCGCCAGCACAAAGCCCACGGCCAGGCCGGAGGCCATGATGATGACGAGCGAGCGGTTGCCGATGGCATGCACCTGCGCCACCACCAGCCACAGGCGCCGCAGCGCGGCGGGCAGGGAGGCCAGCAGTTCGGCCAGGAAGAAGGCCGCATGGCCCCAGCCGCGGAACTGCTCCAGCGCGATGGCGCCCAGCCGGGCCAGCCAGTTCATAGCCATCATGCGGCGCTCCCGAAATCGACGGCGATGTCCGGCGCCGGGTAGTGGAACTTCACCGGGCCATCGGGCTCGCCGCGCACGAACTGGCGCGTCTCCGGGTCGGTGGAGGCCATCAACTCCGCCGGCGTACCGTGGGCGACGATGCGCCCGCCGGTGGCCAGCAGCACCACGTAGTCGCTGATGGCCATGCACTCCGGCACGTCGTGGCTGACCACCAGCGAGGTGCAGCCGGTCACATCGTTGAGGGTGCGAATCAGCTTGGCGGTCACCCCCATGCTGATCAGATCCAGCCCGGCGAAGGGCTCGTCATACATGATGAGGTCGGGGTCGAGCACGATCGCGCGTGCCAGCGCCACGCGCCGCGCCATGCCGCCGGACACCTCCGAAATCTTCAGGCCGGCCGCACCGCGCAGGCCCACCGCGTTGAGCTTCATCAGCACCAGGTCGCGGATCATGGGCTCGGACAGCCTGGTGTGTTCGCGCAGCGGAAAGGCTACGTTTTCGAACACACTGAGGTCGGTGAACAAGGCGCCGAACTGGAACAGCATGCCCAGCCGCCTGCGCAAGCGAAACAGCTGCGCCTTGTCCCGCACATTGATCAGTTCGCCATCAAACAGCACGCTGCCACTGTTGGCGGCATGCACGCCGCCGATCAAGCGCATCAGCGTCGTCTTGCCACAGCCCGAGCCGCCCAGGATGGCCGTGACCTTGCCGCGCGGGAACTTGAGCGACAGATTGGAGAGGATCAGCCGGCTGGCGTCATAGCCGAAGCTGACGTCGCGCAACTCGATCAGCGGTTCTTCCGGGCCTGGCGTCTGGGAGGGGAAAGGGGGCATGAGCCTCTGGGCGCGGGCCTGCCCCGCTTGCAAAAGGCCACATCATAGGGGAAACACTCATCCCCGGCTTGAAGCCGCCTTCTCGCGCCGCCGGCCTTCCCTGCACCGGCGGCACGCCGATCATCATCAACCCGCCAGTTCGCGCCAACTGGTCTTGTTGGCCTTCTTCAAGAATATCTTGTTCGAAGGCACCGTCTTGTTCTCGAGCGGCTTGGTCGAGCGCTGTACCAGCACGCCCTTGGTGGTGCGCGTGAAGCCCACGATCATGGAGTCGGGAATCTTGATCCCGACATCCTTGCCGGTATTGGAGCCATTGGCGATGTTCAGGTAGTACAGCCAGGAATAGCCTCCACCCGACGTGCAGGAGGCAACGCTCTGCGGCACGTTGGAACCAGCCAGCAGCGTGCTGCCACTCATCTGCATGCTGATGTTGATGCGCTCCCCTGCGTCGGGCAGGTCGACGAACCAGCCGTTCTTGGTGCTCCAATCGACCGGGTTGTTGGTGGCGGTGCGCACCTGGCCGCTGGTCGTCAGCCCTTGCTGCACCAGTGAGCCGGAGGCGCGCACATCACCCAGGCCAGTGGCGGCCAGCGTGTCCTTGATGCCATAAATGCTCTGTTGCGCAACGTCAGGCAGGTCGGTCAGTCCGAGCATGCGCCCGGTGCCAACAAACACCGCCGGCGTGAGGAAGCCCTTCTGGTCCACCAGGGCGAGTTCGGGCGCGGTGGTGATGGGTTGTGGCACCGTGCCGACTTTCAGCTGCGCCAGCAACATCGCGCTGTTCTTGGGCTCAATCAAGCCGTCCAGATCGAAGCGCCAGACGTTGCCCAGCAGGTCACCAGCGTAATAGCGCGAAGCCATGAAGTCGGACGACTTCTCGCTCCATGCACGGATCGGGCCCAGGCCACTCGGCGTCGCAACGCTGCCTGCTGAGGTCGCGATCTCGGTGATCTTGGCGCCAGTCAGCGCGTTCAACACGAACATGCGACCCACACCATCACCTACGTTGTTGTAGCCAGAGGGCACAACCACGACCCACTCGCCGTTGGCGCGTTTCACAATGGTTGGCTTGGCAAACGTGTATCCGAGGTTTGAGTCGGTGTATTCCCAAAGCAGCGTCGGGCTTGTCGGGTTGGTGATGTCCATGGCCACGTAGCTCTTGCCACCCGCACCCATGCCGAACACCATCACCGTACGCCAGGTCCCGCCCACCGAGATATCTGCCGCTACCGGTGAGCTGTCCACATAGAACTGGTGATTGGTGGTGTAGGTGACATCGGCCAATTTGTAGAGGTTGCTGCGCACCGCTGTCGGGATGAAGGCCCAGAGTTCGTTGCCGGTGGCCTTGTCGAAGGCATGCATCATGCCGTCGTTGGCGCCCACGTACACAACACCCTTGCGACTGGCCTGGGCCGCCTTGAAGTCACCATAGCCCGCGTCGCTCATGCCGCTCTTGGGCGAACCGACAAACAAGGGGCCGGAGCCAATGATGTCGCCGAGCACGCTGTCGCGGCTACGGTAAACCGACTGCTCAACGCCACGCAAATAGCTGACCAAGGCGCTGCCACTGTTTGCAGTCGTCTTGTCCGCGCTGGACAGCACGGCGCACTGCGACATCTTGCTGCATTGGTTGTCGAAGTCGGCGGCCATGCCATCGGCCGACAGGTTGGCGTAGGTGAACTCGCGCAGGGTCGCCCCCCCCTTGCCGTAGTAGATCTTGCGGCTGGCATTCGACTTCAGTAGCGCGGCGGCACTCCAATCGGCCAAGTCGGTGCCGTTCACGTCGGTGAAAAGTGGGTTGCCGTCCGCGTCCAGGCGATAGGAGCGCAGATCACCGATCCACAGCGATGAGGTGTAGCGCGCCACAAATACCTGGTTGTCGCCAGCCACAGGCCGCAAGGTACTGGTCGCCGCGGCAGAACCAGCCGCCGTGACCTGCGCGATCGCCGAAAGCGCTGTCTTCAGCCCCAGGCCTACGGCCGATGGATCCTTGGCATTGAAGAACACCCCACGGCCGTTCACCGCGGCATGCCACAGGTCATCGACCTTGGTGGGGTCGTTGCTCGGGTTTGGCCATTGCTTGGTGCCCTGCACGATGTTGTAGAAGTCGCCCGAGGTTTGTTTCTCGTAATTAGGGTCGTATTTGATGGTGCCGCTCTGGCCCAAGCTCATGGTGTAGGTGCTCATGTGCTGGGTGACGGCGGTGTCCTTGCCCAAGGGGGTGACATTGTTCTCGCACACATCCACGCCCTTGGAACCGGTGCAGTTGTCCAGCGTCTTGGTGCGCAGATCGGTGCTGTAGTAATACATCGCCACGTCAGCCAAGGTGCCAAGTCCATCACTCGCTGTTGAGTTGTTATCCCGCATGGGGCGGTCCGCGGCGCCATCCTGCTGACCTACGCTGGTGCTGTTGTTGAGTTGGTACGGGCCGTACTTTGGCGCGGACGTGGATTCCGCGTTGGTATTCCAGGCACCGTCGGTTGCCAGGATCGAAAAATTCTTCTGGCAGGAATACTGCATCGGATCTTTTGCCGTGTCGGTACTCTGCCCGGGAGCCTTGCGGGCAAAGTATTGTCCGGCCTTGGCTATCGCACCGCGCAAGGGCGTGTAGCCAGTCGATACGGAGGCATTGAGCGAATCGTAGAAGGCCGCCTTTTGGGTGCCGTCGAAATCGCGCACATGCAAGAAGCCCTTGTCATTGGCCACCTCATCGGCGTTCGTGTTGAGAATGGTGGTGAAGCCAACACGGAATTTGTCGTCGATGTCCTTGAAGGCCTGGCTCACCACGGTCTTCATCATCTTCATACGGTTGCTGTAGAAGGCGTACCAATTCGCGTACTTCTGCAGGTCGGTGCTGGCGGGCGTCATGACGACGCGCGTGAACACCGAGGCGCCCGGATCCACCCCAAGTTTGCTGTTGCACTCCTTGTAGAAATTGGTGGTGGTAACGACGCTGCCCGTCGCACTGTAGGTGTAGTCCAGCCTGGTCTGGCCGCCGGTGTACTTGTAGTAGTACACCGGCGGCTGCCCATTACCCACCTTGGCATTGCTCAGGCTTCCCGTGGTGGAGGCATCCGAAACGGCCACCACCAATGTGCGTGTGCTGGCGTTCCAACTGCTCACCTTGCCCAGCATCCATGTGCTGGGAGCGGATGAGTCGTAGACCGTGACCAGACCGCCCGCGGTGTACCAGCTGCTCTTGGCCGTACCGCCTTGCGGGTAGATCGTGATGGAGCCGCTGCTCACGATCGACATGCTGCTAGGACTCAATGTGCGGGCGCTGCTGACATAGTTGCTGGCCGCAAAGATAGCGGAGGTGCTGGCGTCTGCCACCGAGCTGCCATTGGCGGCGAGCGGAGTCGGATAGCTGCCGGCGGGGTCGTAGGCCAGGCCGTTGCACTGCGCCGTCAGCTCGGCGTAATAGGCGGAACCCATGCCGGCCTCCTCCGGCAGGAAGATCGACTCCATACTGCCAGAGTCATCAAGGATGAACATCAGGTTGGGCTTGACCGGCGTGCCACTGGCAGTGACCAGCGGCGTCTGCGAGATGTCGGTCGTCGCAGCCTGCAGCGAGGCATGCAAGCCAGTGGTCGCCAGCAGTGCGATACCGCTGCGGACCAGCAAATGCATCATGGTCTTGGGGGTGGCATGCATGGGAACTCCTAAGCTCGGAACAAATCAGAAATGGGCCATGGTCTCGGTGAAGGTCACGGTGCCCTTGGGGCCGAGGCTGCGGGTGATCACCCGGTACATGGTGGCCGGCACCTGGTCGACGCCCATGCATTCTTCTTGCGTACCGTTGTAGCAGTTGGCCTGCCCGCGGTTCGAGCCCTCAACGCTGTCCGTGATGGGCGGGCGCGCACAGCCGCCGTTCGAGTCGGGAGGGCCTGCGGCCCGGCAAAGACGCGTGACCAGATAACGCACCGATTCTGCGCCCACCGTCATCGCGGCCGAAGGCTTGATGCAGGCCGAGAACGCGACCGTGGCACCGTTGACCTTGCAGCCGTTGTCATCCCAATCGACCAGCGCCTGGATGTCCCCGCCGCCCTGCACCGTGACACCGCTGGGATCCAGGGTGTCCAGGCTGGTGGCGTAGTACCCGCTGGCCTCGATATCCTGCTCCAACTCGCTGGTCTCCACCTTGAGTGCCAGCCAGTCCATTGCCACCTGGGCCGCGCGGCCGCCCGCGGTAAGTCCGGACTGCTTGAAGGCCAGATTGCCCAGCGCCAACACATTGGTATCCACCGCCCGTATCAGGGCTACAGCGCCCATCGTCAGTGCCACCAAGGCCAGCAGTGAGAACACCAGCGTGACGCCGCGCTGCCGTATCAATCGCGCTTGCATATGCATTCCTTCACGTCGTCGTCCTGTTCGCGTCATGAGCAAAGCGGCGCCGGCGCTGAGGCACCACCGGCGGGAGCAGCAACCGGCGACTTGGACTTCCAACGCTGATTGCGCAGCGGTACCACGGTGTCGAACACGCGATAACGGTAGTGCCGCCAATCGGGGTCGGCATCGACCTTCATTTCGATGCATTTGCTGGCACCGCAGTCCACCGAGCCGGCCACGGCGGCCGAGCTGCCGACATCCCAGGTCGGGTTGGCATTGGTCACTTCCTCGCGCTCGAACTGCGCACTGCGCGCCACCACTGCCACACGCACGGCCAGGACCTGCTGCCACTGAGCCTGGTTGGCTGGCAGCACGTTGTCATAGCTGTCCACCGCCAGGCAGTTCTGTCCGTCCGGCCCGTCGGCGTCCTTGCCATATAACGCCTTCATCATCACGATACCGCCCTGCAGCTCGGTGACGTTGCGCGCCATCGTGGTCAGATCGAGTTGACTGGCCGTGAGGCGCTGCTGCGCATTCACGGCATAAATGCGGTCCACAAACTGCCCCATATTGACCAGAAAGCTGCCGCTAGGATTGACAGGCGCGCAGCCTGAACCAGCCTGGCAGGGCTCCTGCGTCGTCTGCAGCGGAAAGCCCGCCGCATTCCAGGGCGCCCCATTGGCACGCGGAATCACCTGGGCCGTGATGCCCGCCGTGGCCTGGAACATCTCGCAATCCAGGCCCGCATTGGCCACCGCGACAAGCAGGTCGCCCGTGCGCGTGCCGAGCGTCGACTTGACGTTATAGGCCTGACTGCCCGCGCTGTACTGGGTGGCGATGGTGCGCATCGGCACCGAAAAACCCACCTGTTCGGCGGTGGCTGCATTGGGCTGGATGAATTTGGAACTGGCCAACACGCGAATCTGATCACTGACGCCCGCCGCACCCGGCGTGATGATCACTGGCGCCAGCACGGGCGGTAACGCAGCCGGTTGTGCACCGTTGAACCGCGCGGCAAGGGTGCAGCCCACCGCATTGCGTTCGCTGGCAAAACCGTAGCCTGCGGTGGCAACGTCACGCTGCAAGGCATACAGAGCCAACTGGCCGCTGATCAAGGCATCGCCCCCCTCTGTGGTACCTCGGCGCTGGCCCTCGGCGGCACTCAGCACGGCGGTGATCACCAAGGTACAGAGAAGCCCAATCAACAGCCCGATCATCAACTCGATCAAACTGAATCCAGCTTGCCGTTTGCCCGCAGTATCAACTCGCGTTTGCTTCATGATCCGTGTTCCATCAAGCACTGGCAACGACTGCGCTAAGTTGGTAGCGGCTCGTGCCCTCACCTGGACGGGTCCAGGTGATGAGGATGGTGATTTCGCTGGTCGCCGCATTCCACTGCAGGTCCGACTCCGCACCCGGCAACATGCGCTTGAGCTTGTCGTCCCACTCCTTGCAAGCGGCATGTTTTTCACACTCGCCGGTCGCATAGGAAGCCAGATTGGCCGGGTTGTCCGCCCACATCCGTCCGACCAACTCATAGCCAAGGTTCACTGCCTCGGCGCGGTACTTGGAGCCCGACTGCGCCTTGCTCATGGTCGCCTGGAGACCCACGATGCCCAATACACCGAAGGCAAAGATAAGGATGCCGACCATGGCCTCCAGGATGGCAATGCCGCGAGCCTGCGAGCGTGCCGAGCTGCGTCGACGGGAAATAGGGCTCATCGCATACTCCTTTAGCACCGACGCGGGTCGTTGGCGTCCACATTGGGATCGCACATGCGCACCGCACCTCCGGCATCGATGGTGATGCGAAGCGCACGTGCGACGCCGCTGGCATGCTTGATATCGATGCGACTGGCGGATCCAGGCGAGGCAGACACCTGCCCGAGGCTGGTGAAGGTAATGTGGTCGGCCGCCTCACCTTGAGCGTCGACCGCAGTCACGCTGACGGCGTTCGAGCCATCAGCCGAGGCCCAACGTTCTACCAACTGCGGATCGGCCGTGGCCGATGCTGCCGCGGCACACTTGCCATCCGGACTCAGCCCGGCCACCACCCAGGATGGGCCGGTACTGCTGACGGCACAGGCATTCGACAGCCCCTTGCCACCAGGTTCGGCGACCAGCCAGAAACTCATCGCAACGTTGCGGCGCAGCGCTTCCATGCGAGCGCGTTCAATCCCCGCCTTGAGCGATTCCCCCGAGTTGCGCACAGAGATGCCGCGCACCCATCCAGTCACTTCCGGCAGCATTGCGTAGAGCGATGCCGCGAGGATAGCAAGCACAACCATCAATTCAATCAAGGTCACCCCGCCCACGTGGCGAGAGAGACCGCGCGCCACAGGTCGCGCCGGATGCGGGCCGGCGCACATCAGCACTCTTCCCCACGCATCAGCCAGCAGCCCTTGTTGACAGTATTGCCTGCAAAGGTAATGGTGACCTTGTTGTTGTTCTGGTCGATGCTGTAGCTATAGCCCACGGTCTGGCCGGCGCTGCCGGTGGCCTTCAGCAAGTAGCCCTGACCTGCATCCGTCAAGGTGCAAGTGAAGGTGAAATGCTGGGCACCCACCGGTGCAAAACCCGCCCAGGGCGGCGAATTGGCGCCGTCCGCACAGGCAGCGGTACCGTAGTTGCGGTTGTCCTGGTAGAACTGCTCCATCTTGACTCGGTAATCCGACAAGCCGGTCATGGACTCCGGCAACTGGCCACGCCGCACATAGTCGCGATAGCTGGGCAAGGCCACGGCCGCCAGGATGGCCACAATGGCCACCACGATCATCACCTCGATGAGCGTGAAGCCGCGCACCGGGAGCCGCAGGCTGTGCTGCTGAATGCGAAGTGAAGGCTTGATCATGGTGTTGGTTCCGTGCATGGGTACAGGCCGTTGCCGCTCGCCTTGCTTGCATGGGATGTTGCGTTGGAGGCCATTGTGAGCAGCATCCGGTCTCAGTGTCGTGCCAAAGTTCACACTTCATCAAGCGGCCAAGACAAACGGGACGGCCCCTGCGACGAATGGCGGCCGCGCGTAACAGACTGCTAACAAGTCAAGGCTGGCCGCGCATCTTCGCGCTCACCGCCCGGCGCTGAAGCAAAGAAAAAGCCACCCGGAGGTGGCTTCTTTGAAACGGAGCTTGCCCCTTGCGCTCAACGCGGCAAGTCGCTGGCGCCCATCAGGAACTCATCCACCGCGCGCGCCGCCTGGCGGCCTTCGCGGATGGCCCAGACCACCAGCGATTGGCCGCGGCGCATGTCGCCGGCGGCGAACACCTTGGCCACATTGGTCTGGTAGCCGCCGGTGAAGTCGACCGTGGCCTTGGCATTGCCGCGCGCGTCCTTGCTGACACCAAAGCCGTCCAGCACCGTCGCCACCGGCGCCACGAAGCCCATCGCCAGCAGCACCAGGTCGGCCTTCAGCACCTGCTCGGAGCCGGGCACCTCGACCATCTTGCCGCCCTGCCATTCGACGCGCACCGTCTTCACCCCGGTGACCTTGCCCTTCTCGCCGAGGAACTCCTTGGTGGCGATGGCGAATTCGCGCTCGCAGCCCTCTTCATGGCTGCTGGAGGTGCGCAGCTTGATAGGCCAGTAGGGCCAGGTCAGCGGCCGGTCCTCGACCTCGGGCGGTTGCGGCATCAACTCGAACTGGGTCACGCTCTTGGCGCCATGGCGGTTGCTGGTGCCCACGCAGTCGCTGCCGGTGTCGCCGCCACCGATCACGATCACATGCTTGCCATCGGCACGCAGCTGGCCCCCTTTTCCGGACGGAAACTTGTAGCCCGCGTTGACCCGGTTCTGCTGTGGCAGGAATTCCATCGCGAAATGGATGCCGGCCAGCTCGCGGCCCGGCACCGGCAGGTCGCGCGATTGCTCGGCACCGCCGGTCAGCAGCACAGCATCGAACTGGGCCTTGAGTTCGTCGGGCGAAATGCTTTCCTTGGCCCAGTTGGTGACCTTGCTGTCCTCGGGCAGGGCCGCCACGATCACGCCGGTGCGGAACACCACGCCCTCGGCCTGCATCTGTTCGACGCGGCGGTCGATGTGCGACTTCTCCATCTTGAAGTCGGGAATACCGTAGCGCAGCAGGCCGCCCACGCGATCGTTCTTCTCGAACACGGTGACGCTATGGCCGGCGCGTGCCAGCTGCTGCGCCGCCGCCAGGCCGGCCGGGCCGGCGCCCACCACGGCGATGGTCTTGCCGGTCTTGCGCTTGGGCAGCTGGGGCTTGACCCAACCCTCGGCCCAGGCGCGGTCGATGATGGCGTGCTCGATGGATTTGATGCCCACCGCGTCGTCATTGACGTTCAGCGTGCAAGCGGCCTCGCAGGGCGCCGGGCAGATGCGGCCGGTGAACTCGGGGAAGTTGTTGGTCGAGTGCAGCACGGCAATCGCATTCTTCCAGTCGCCCCGGTACACCAGGTCATTGAAGTCCGGAATGATGTTGTTGACCGGGCAGCCGTTGTTGCAGAAGGGCGTGCCGCAGTCCATGCAGCGCGCGCTCTGTACCTTGGCCTGATCCGCATTCAGGCCGATGACGAATTCCTTGTAGTTCTTCAGGCGCGTGGCGACGGGCTCGTAGCCCTCTTCCAGGCGTTCGTACTCCATGAAGCCGGTGACTTTTCCCATGATGATTCCTACTTCCGTACTTCCGATTAAGCCTTGACGGGCTTGGCCGCGGGCGCAGGCGCCTTGGCCTGGGCGATGGTGTCGGCGGCTTCCTTGGCGGCGTTCTGCTCGCCCAGGGCGCGCTTGTACTCATGCGGGAAGACCTTGACGAACTTGCTGCGCGAATCGGCCCAGTGGTCGAGGATGTCGCGGGCGCGCTGGCTGCCGGTCCAGCGATGGTGATCCTCGATCATCTTCTTCAGGATGGCCTCGTCGGTCTGTGCCTCGGCGCCCGCCAAGTGGTGCCACAGCGCAGGGTCCACGCTGCGCTCCTGCTCATCGCTGGGCAGCAGCTTGTCCAGCGCCACCATGCTGGTGTTGCAGCGCTTGGCGAACTGGCCGTCTTCATCAAACACATAGGCGATGCCGCCACTCATGCCGGCGGCGAAGTTGCGGCCGGTCTTGCCCAGCACCACCACGGTGCCGCCGGTCATGTACTCGCAGCCGTGGTCGCCGGTGCCCTCCACGACGGCGGAGGCGCCCGACAGGCGCACCGCAAAGCGCTCACCTGCCACGCCGCGGAAGAAGGCCTCGCCGCGCGTCGCACCGTAGAGCACGGTGTTGCCGACGATGATGTTCTTGGTGGCGTCGCCGCGGAAGTCGATCGAGGGGCGCACTACCACGCGGCCTCCGGAGAGACCCTTGCCGGTGTAGTCGTTGGCATCACCGATCAGGTAGAGCGTGATGCCCTGGGCCAGGAAGGCACCGAAGCTCTGGCCGCCCGTACCTTCCATCTGGATGAACACGGTCTGGTCGGGCAGGCCCTCGGGCAGGCGGCGGATCAGCTCGCCCGACAGCATGGCTCCCACGGTGCGGCGCACATTGCTGACCTGCTGCATGAACTGCACCTTCTCGCCACGCTCGAAGGCGGGCAGGCACTTCTCGATCAGCTTGACGTCAAGTGCCTTGTCCAGGCCATGGTCCTGCACATCCACATGGGTGCGCGCCACCTCGGCCGGCACCGCCGGGCGATGGAACACGCGGGCGAAGTCCAGGCCCTTGGCCTTCCAATGGCTGATGCCCTTCTTGGTGTCCAGCAGGTCGCTGCGGCCCACCAGCTCCTCGAACTTGCGCATGCCCAGCTGGGCCATGATCTGGCGCGCTTCCTCTGCAACGAAGAAGAAGTAATTCACCACATGCTCAGGCTTGCCCGAGAACTTGGCACGCAGGGTCGGGTCTTGCGTGGCCACGCCCACCGGGCAGGTGTTGAGGTGGCACTTGCGCATCATGATGCAGCCCTCCACCACCAACGGGGCGGTGGCGAAGCCGAACTCATCCGCACCCAGCAGGGCGCCGATCACGACGTCGCGGCCGGTCTTCATCTGGCCATCGGCCTGCACGCGCACACGGCCGCGCAGGCGGTTCAGCACCAGGGTCTGCTGGGCCTCGGCCAGGCCCAGTTCCCAGGGCGTGCCGGCATGCTTGATGGAGGACCAGGGCGAGGCGCCCGTGCCGCCGTCGTGGCCGGCGATCACCAGGTGGTCGGCCTTGGCCTTGGCCACGCCGGCGGCAATGGTGCCCACGCCCACCTCGGACACCAGCTTGACCGACACGTCGGCGCGCGGGTTCACGTTCTTCAGGTCGTGGATCAGCTGGGCCAGATCCTCGATCGAATAGATGTCGTGGTGCGGCGGCGGCGAGATCAGGCCCACGCCTGGCACCGAGTAGCGCAGGAAGCCGATGTAGTCGGACACCTTGCCGCCCGGCAGTTGGCCACCCTCGCCCGGCTTTGCGCCTTGGGCCATCTTGATCTGGATCTGGTCGGCCGAGACCAGGTATTCGGTCGTCACGCCAAAGCGGCCCGAGGCCACCTGCTTGATCTTGGAGCGCAGCGAGTCGCCCTGCTTGAGCTCGTAGTCGACCGCGATCACCTTGGCGCCGACCACATCGCTGATCTTGGTGCCGGCGTTGATGGGGATGCCCTTCAGTTCATTGCGATAACGCGCCGGGTCCTCACCACCCTCACCGGTGTTGCTCTTGCCGCCGATGCGGTTCATGGCCACGGCCAGGGTGGCATGAGCCTCGGTGCTGATCGAGCCCAGCGACATCGCACCGGTGGCGAAGCGCTTGACGATCTCGGCCGCCGGTTCCACTTCTTCCAGCGGAATGGCCTTGCTGGGGTCGATCTTGAACTCGAACAGGCCACGCAGCGTCATGTGGCGCTTGCTCTGGTCGTTCACCAGCTGGGCGTATTCCTTGTAGGTCTCGAACTTGCCCGAACGTGTGCTGTGCTGCAGCTTGGCAATCACGTCGGGCGTCCACATATGCTCTTCGCCACGGGCGCGCCAGGCGTACTCGCCGCCGGCTTCCAGCATGCTCTCCAGCACCGGGTCATCGCCAAAGGCGGCGCGGTGCAGGCGGATGGCTTCTTCCGCCACCTCGAACACGCCGATGCCGCCCACCTGGGTGGGCGTGCCACGGAAGTACTTCTCTACAAAGTCCGCCTTCAGGCCGATGGCCTCGAAGATCTGCGCGCCGCAGTAGGACATATAGGTCGAGATGCCCATCTTGGACATGATCTTGGAGAGACCCTTGCCCAGCGCCTTGATGTAGTTGTAGATCGCCTTCTCGGCCGAGAGATTGCCCGGCAGCTCGGCATGCATGGCCACCAGGGTTTCCAGCGCCAGATAGGGGTGCACCGCCTCGGCGCCGAAGCCTGCCAGCACCGCGAAGTGATGCACCTCGCGCGCGCTGCCGGTTTCCACCACCAGGCCGGCGGTGGTGCGCAGACCCTCTCGCACCAGATGGTGGTGCACGGCGGAGAGTGCCAGCAGCGCGGGGATGGCGACGCGGCCGGCGCTCAGATGGCGGTCGGTGATGATGAGGATGTTGTGGCCGCTCCTGATGGCGTCCACGGTCTCGGCACACAACGATGCCAGCTGTGCTTCCACGCCCTCATGGCCCCAGGCCAGCGGGTAGGTGATGTCCAGCTCATAGGGTTTGAACTTGCCGTTGGTGCGGGCTTCGATGCCGCGCAGGCGCGCCATGTCCTTGAAGTCCAGGATGGGCTGCGAGACCTCCAGGCGCATCGGCGGGTTCACCGCATTGATGTCCAGCAGATTGGGCTTGGGGCCCACAAAGCTGTTCAGCGACATCACGATGTTCTCGCGGATCGGGTCGATCGGCGGGTTCGTCACCTGGGCGAACAGCTGCTTGAAGTAGTTGTAGAGCGGTTTGTCCTTGCTCGAGAGCACGGCCAGGGGCGAGTCATTGCCCATCGAGCCGGTGCCCTCTTCACCATTGGTGGCCATCGGCGCCATCAGGAACTTGATGTCTTCCTGGGTGTAGCCAAAGGCCTGCTGGCGGTCCAGCAGCGAGGTCTCGAAAGTGGCGGGCTTGACCTCGTCGAGCTCGATGTCGTCGAGGCGCACGCGCACATTCTCGATCCACTGGCGGTAGGGGCGCGCATTCGCGAACTGGTTCTTCAGCTCCTCGTCGTCGACGATGCGGCCTTGCTCCAGATCGATCAGGAACATCTTGCCGGGCTGCAGACGCCACTTCTTGACGATCTTGCTTTCGGGGATAGGCAAGACGCCGGATTCCGAGGCCAGCACCACCAGATCGTCGTCGGTGACGCAGTAGCGCGCCGGGCGAAGGCCGTTGCGGTCCAGTGCGGCGCAGACCTGGCGGCCATCGGTGAACACCATGGCGGCCGGGCCATCCCAGGGCTCCATCATGGCGGCGTGGTACTCGTAGAAGGCGCGGCGGCGCTCGTCCATCAGCTCATGCTGCTCCCAGGCTTCCGGGATCATCATCATGGCGGCATGGGCCAGCGGATAGCCCGACATGGTCAGCAGCTCGATGGCGTTGTCGAAGGTGGCGGTGTCGCTCTGGTGCTCGAAGCTGATCGGATAGAGCTTCTTCAGGTCCTCGCCCAGCACCGGCGACTTCATCACGCCCTCACGGGCGCGCATCCAGTTGAAGTTGCCCTTGACGGTGTTGATCTCGCCGTTGTGCGCCACCATGCGGTAGGGGTGGGCCAGCGGCCATTCCGGGAAGGTGTTGGTGGAGAAGCGCTGGTGCACCAGGGCGATGGCCGAGACCACGCGCGTATCGCTCAGGTCCTTGTAGTACTTGCCCACCTGGTCGGCCAGTAGCAGGCCCTTGTAGATCACGGTGCGGCAGCTCATGCTGGGCACGTAGTACTCGCGGCTGTGCGTCAGCTTCAGGGCCTGGATGGCGCTGGAGGCGGTCTTGCGGATCACGTAGAGCTTACGCTCCAGCGCATCGGGCACGATGATGTCCGGGCCACGGCCGATGAAGACCTGGCGGATGATGGGTTCCTTCTCGCGCACCGTGGGCGACATCGGCAGCTCGGCATCCACCGGCACATCGCGCCAGCCCAGCAAGACCTGACCCTCGGCCTTAATGGCACGGGCAAGTTCCTGCTCGCAGGCCAGGCGCGAGGCATGCTCCTTGGGCAGGAAGATCATGCCCACGCCATACTCCCCCGGCGGAGGCAGGGCGACACCCTGCTTGGCCATTTCCTCGCGGTAGAGCTCGTCGGGAATCTGGATCAGGATGCCAGCGCCGTCGCCCATCAGCTTGTCGGCACCCACGGCGCCGCGGTGGTCCAGGTTCTCCAGGATCTTCAGGCCCTGCTGCACGATCATGTGGGCCTTCTGGCCCTTGATGTGGGCCACGAAGCCAAGGCCGCAGGCGTCCTTCTCGTTGGCAGGGCGATACAGCCCCTGCTCGGCCAGGGCCTGGATTTCCTGCGCACCTGCGCTCAGTTGCTCACCGTTTACTGCTGCCATGGCTGGCCTCCACATCTGACAAATCGCGAATGGCCGCAAGATTAATGCGCTGCAGCAAAATCAACAAGTTTGATTAAACGGGGTCAGAGTTGAATTAAGCAAATATCGATCGAACAGAATGCAATAAATAGGGACATAGTCAATCAACCCTTGGCCTTGGCGGGCCGGCCACGCGGCCGCGGCGTCACCGGCCGCTGCGTTTGTTCGCTCAGCTTCTGCAGGAACTGGGGCGAACCCAGCGGCCAACCCTTCAGCGCCGACTCCACCAGCAGTTGGCGTTCGGCCTCGCTACCGCCCTCGAGCAGCAAGGCCCGATAGAGCATGTCGCGCTCAAAAGGTGTGTTGCCCAGTGCCCAGAACTGCGCATGGTCGGTCACCAGCGGGTCGCGCTTCATGCCGAGGTGATGCTGGCAGCTGGACCAGGGGTAGTCTTCGGGGTTCAGCGCGAGGCCCGCACGCACCGGATTGAGTTCGATGCTGCGCATGGCCGGCAGCAGGTACGGGGCCGGCTCCAGCACCGCCGCGCGGTAACGCCCTTCCCATAGCGTTCCGATGCGACCGTGCTTCTGGTTGAACCAGGCCACATAGCGCCGCCCCAGCGACTGCATCATGCGGCTCATGCCCTGCGCGGTGCTGGGGGTCAGCAGCAGGTGCACATGGTTGTCCATCAAGGCGTAAGCATGGATGGACACCTTCTGGGTGGCGGCGCATTCATGCAGGGCCGCCAGGTATTGGCGGCGATCCTTGTCGTCGTGCACGATGGCCTGGCGGTTGTTGCCGCGCTGGATCAGGTGGTAGGTGTGGCCGGCGAGCGGCAGTCGAGCAAGTCTTGCCATGGGTTCAGCACTGAGTCTGACCCCATTATCAGCGCAGCGAGAATCAGCCGAACAAGCGTTGGCCGGTCAGACGTTCGTGCTCTCTGAGGGCAAAGCGGTCGGTCATGCCGGCGATGTAGTCGGCACAGGCTCGGGCATGGTCCTCGCTGTCAGCAAAGTCGGCCGGCAACTGGGCCGCTTCAGCAAAATAGCTTTGAAACAGATCGCGCAGCACCCTCTCCGCTCGGGCGCGCGTCGCCTGCACCTGCTCGTGGCGATAGAGATTCGCGAACAGAAAACGCTTGAGCTCGCTGCTGGCTGCCCGCATCCCGGCGCTGAAACGCACCAATGCTGCGGCATCGCGCACCGCTGCGATGTTGACCGGCTCCTGCTCGGCCAGGCTCTGCTGGGTCGCGCGGATGATGTCGTAGACCTGCTCCGACAACATGCGGCGTATGGTTTCGGCCAGCAAGCGCTTGCCGTTCAGGCCCGGATGGTCATGCAGGCTGCTGCGCAAATGCTCCGCCACCAGGGGCACCTGTTCCAGTTGCTCCAGACTCACCAGACCCGAGCGCACACCATCGTCAACATCGTGGGCGTTGTAGGCCACCTCATCGGCCAGATTGCAGAGTTGGGCCTCCAGGCTGGGCTGACCACCGCGCAGGAAGCGCGCCGCCACGCCGTCGGGCTCCTCGGCCTCCAGCAGACTCGCGTTGCGCCTGGAGCAATGCTTGAGGATGCCTTCTCGGCTTTCGAACGTGAGATTCAGCCCGTCGAAGCTGGGGTAGCGCTGCTCCAGCCGGTCCACCACGCGCAGTGACTGCAGGTTGTGCTCGAAGCCGCCATGCGCCTGCATGCAGTCGTCCAGCACATCCTGGCCCGCATGACCGAAGGGTGTGTGGCCGAGGTCGTGCGCCAGTGCGATGGTTTCGATCAGATCCTCGTCCAGCTGAAGGCTGCGGCCGATGGACCGCCCCAGCTGAGCCACCTCCAGCGAATGCGTCAGGCGCGTCCGGAACAGATCGCCCTCGTGATTCAGGAACACCTGGGTCTTGTAGACCAGGCGCCGGAATGCGGTGCTGTGGACGATGCGGTCGCGGTCGCGCTGGAACTCGCTGCGCGTCGGGGCCGGGGGCTCGGGAAAACGGCGGCCGCGGCTGCGCGCCGGGTCAGCTGCGTAGCGGGCGCGCATCATGGCCGACTGCGCCTCTATGCGCAATGCGCTTGCAGCACGGCATCCACCAGCGCCTCGTCGGCGCCATGCATGCCAGCCTTGCCCAGCGCCTCGATCAGCACAAAGCGGATCTCGCCACCTTCTGCCTTTTTGTCGACGCGCATCAGTTCGAGATAGCGCTGCAAGCCCAGCTTGGGCGCAGTCACGGGCAAGCCCGCACGCTCGATCAGGCGCCGCATGCGCGACAGGAATTCGACCGGCATCAGCCCCTTGCGCACCGAGAGGTCGCTGGCCAGCACCATGCCGCAGCCCACCGCCTCGCCATGCAGCCAGTTGCCATAGCCCAGTCCGGTCTCGATGGCATGGCCAAAGGTATGGCCGAAATTGAGGATGGCGCGCAGGCCCTGCTCACGCTCATCCTGCCCGACCACCCAGGCCTTGATCTCGCAGCTGCGCCTGACGGCGTAGGCCAGCGCAAGCTTGTCGCGCGCGCGCAGCGCGTCGATATGGGCTTCGATCCAGGTCAGGAACTCGGCGTCGGCGATGGGGCCGTATTTGATGACCTCGGCCAAGCCGGCCGAGAGCTCGCGGTCCGGCAAGGTATCGAGCGTGTCCAGATCGGCAATCACTCGCTCGGGCTGGTAGAAGGCACCCAGCATGTTCTTGCCTAGCGGGTGATTGATGGCGGTCTTGCCGCCCACGGAGGAGTCGACCTGCGACAGCAGCGTGGTCGGCACCTGCACGAAGGGCACGCCGCGCATATAGACCGCAGCGGCAAAACCCGTCATGTCGCCAATCACACCGCCACCCAGGGCCACCAACACGGTCTTGCGATCAGAAGCCGTGCGCAGCAGGATGTCGAAGATCTGGTTGAGCGAATCCCAATCCTTGTACTGCTCGCCATCGCGCAGCAGCACAGTGTCGACACGGGCATAGTGCCCCAGCAGTTGCTGACGGCAGCGCTCGAGATAGAGCGGCGCCACCGTCTCGTTGCTCACGATCAGGGCGGCCGAGGCCTTGGGCAAGCCTTGCCAGGCGACCGGATCGCTCAGTTGGCCGGAGCCGATGCGGATGTCGTAGCTGCGTTCGGCGAGGGAGATGCGGACGGTCTGCAAAGAAGAATCGGGCGTGCTCATGCGCTGAAGTGTACGGGCCGCTGTAGCGGCCCCAGCCTCAGCTACGTTCCGCGCCCACCGTGGCCGCCACGCGCTCGGGACTGACCACACCGGCCAACTCGAGTTGCATCAGGATCATGTTGGCCAGGGCATGCACAGAGGGGCGCCCGGTCTCCATCACATAGTGCGCCACGCGCCGGTAGAGCGGGTCGCGCGCGTGATAGAGCTCGCGCAGCTTCTGCAACGGATCGCGCACCTGCAGCAGCGGCCGTTGCGTGTCGTGGCGCAGTCGCCTGAACAGCTCCTCCGGCGACGAGCGCAGGTAGATCACGGTGGCGCCCTGATGCAGCGCCGCGCGGCTCTCCTCCCGTAGCACCGCGCCACCGCCCGTCGCCAGCACCAACTCGGTACCGCCGGCGAGCAGTTCGGCTATCACGCGTGCCTCAATATCGCGAAACTTGGCTTCGCCTTCGCGCTCAAAAAAAGCCTTGATCGGCATGCCGATCTGCCGCTCGATCTCCGCGTCCGAATCAGCGAACGGGACCTGCAACTGCCGCGCAAGTTGTTTGCCGACGGTGGACTTGCCACCGCCGGGCATACCAACCAGCGCGAGCTTGATCACTTCAGCAGCTTGCTCGTCCTCAGTTGGGATCGGTGCAGACATTGGCCTTTCCGTAGGGGCTGAGCGCGAACGGCGGCTCGCCCTCAGCCTTCACGACCGTGATGGGAACACCCAGCCAGCGCTTCGTACCGATGCCACCGCTGCGGCCAAACCATGCCGGAGGGCTGACGACGCCTGACGCAGCGACCCGTATCGTGAACTCGACCCAACTGCCCACGTTCTGTGGGTACTCGATGCGCAAGGTCGCGAGGCCATTGGCATCGGTCTTGGTCGAGCCGACCATGTAAACCGACACATCTGATTTACGTGGATCGAGCTGACCGTTGCCATTCACGTCTTCCCCGGCCTCGATCGTGCCATTGCGATAACCATTTCCATCGCTATCCTCATTGGCGCATTCCGGCGTGCTCTGGGTCTGGACCCAGGTCTTCGCGACCGCGTCCCAGGTCCAGAAACCCTTGCGGTATTGCAGCAGGTCGATGACGGGATTGACCTGCACGTCGGACTTTGGATTGCCGGCAGAGTCGACCACCAGCACCGTGTAGTCCTGCACATAGGTCAGCTTGGTGCTACCGTCACCGATCAAATTGTTCGTGCCGATGCTGATGGATACCGGGGGCTCAACTACGGTAATCGACACCTCCCGCAAGCGGCTGGCTGGGCAGACGCCGATTTGCTCCACCGTGTCATCCTTGGCGAAGCATGCATACACCTTGATCTGCTCGGTCGAACTGGCCCGTTGACCGGCAATAAAGCTGGCAACCGCAGCGCCATTGACGTCGGAATACACCACTTGATCCTTGCCGGAGCTGATGTCGCCATCGGTCGAGGACGCATTCGCGCCGAAACCGATGCGGGCGCGCACGTTCGGGATGGGCTGGTTCTTGTCACCCAGGAACAGCAGGCGCAATTCCGAGCGGTTGTCAGATTTGCCGACTTGATTCACCTTCACCACATTGGGCGAGGCCGTAAACGTGGCCGAGAGAATATTGGTGGCAGCCGGCACTACCGGCACATTGGCATTGATTTGCACCGTGCTGAGCACAGTTGCGCCACCAGCCAGCGCATTGATCGCCGTTGGGCCGTTGCCTGCCGCCACATAGCTGTACGTGTACTTGCCAGCAGCATCCGTCGTGCCCCTACCGGTAACCGCTCCAGGGCCGCTGATGTCCACCGTTACGCCAGGCATAGCGTTCGAGTTCACATCGGTCAGCGTGTATTCCACTTTACCCGTGGCGCCGGCATTGAGTGTCGCGGGGGCCAACGAGGCCTGAAGCTTGGCGCCCACGACATTGAACGCAGCGGAGCGCGTGATGGTCTTGCTCTTCGCGACGACCGTTACCAGACGGTTCGAGCGGTCAGCGCCAATATCCACAGTGGCAGTCGCCTTGCCCGCCGCGTCGGTAATCTTGTTACCCGTGGTGAGAACGGCGTTGCTATCGACCGCGAAGACGACCTCTATGCCGGGAATGGCATTGCGATTGGCATCGACTGCCGTGACAGTGACGGCCACGGACTCACTGCCCGAATTGCCCACGCTGTTCTTGCTGAGAACCAGGTTGATGTCGCTCGCGACCGGGTCCGCGCCAATCGGCGTGTCAACTACATCGAACGAGACCGTACGCGAGACGGTACCACTGGTGGCCGTCACCGAAATGCTGCGATTGGTGTGGTTGTTGGCAAGCGAGACTTTGGCCGTGAGTTGGCCGGTGGTCGGATCCGTGGTTTTGGAACTGGCCGTCACGAAGGCATCACCAACATCGGTCACGCGCAGATCAACGGTTGAGCCGCCTATGGCGCTGCGCGACGCATCCAGAGAGGTCACTGTTAGCGACAGCTGTTCCTTGCCACTGTTGGCCAGCGTGGTCTTGTCCAGCACGATGGCCAAGTCGGCGACCTTGCTGCCGGTCACGCTGTCGACCACGTCGAAGCTGATCTTCTTGCTGAGGCTACCGCTGCGGGCAGTAACGGACACCGTGCGGCTGGTGCGATCGGTCAAGGAGACCTTGGCCACCAGCTTCCCTGAAGTCGTGTCGGTCGACTTGGATGCAGCGGTTACGATGGCGCCGCTGTCGACCTCCAAGGTCACCGGCACCGCCACCCCCGTCAGCGCGGCATTGCCGGCAGTCAGTGCGGTAACCGTCAAGGTCACCTCTTCGGTGCCGGAATTCGACACGCTGGTCTTGTCGGCCACCACGGCCAGATCGACCAGGGTGGTGGATGAAGGCGGGCCGCCGAAGATCGGGTCACCCGCATTGCTGCCACCACCACCACCACATGCCGCCAGCAGCAACGCCACGCCCAGGCCGAGCACAGCACCAAGCTTGCCACGCCCCAGCCAATTTTTTCCGTTCATCACTCAGACTCCTTTTCGCCCTTGCCGCTGCCGCGGCAGAGCAACTCCCCTTAGCGCACAGTCACGCGGTCGTTGACGACCTTCGGCGTGATAAACACCAGCAACTCGGTCTTGTTCGACGTGCGCGCCTTGCTCTTGAACAGGTTGCCCATGATGGGCACGTCGCCCAGGAATGGCACCTTGGTCACGTCCTCGCGCTCCACCTGGGTGAAGATGCCGCCGATCACCACCGTGCCGCCGTTCTCCACCAGCACCTGGGTCTTCACATGCTTGGTGTCGATGGCAAAGCCGGCCGCTGTCTGGCGCCCGACGCTGTCCTTGTTGACGTCGACATCCAGGATCACGTTGCCCTCGGGCGTGATCTGCGGCGTCACTTCCAGCTTGAGGTTGGCCTTGCGAAACGCGATCGAAGTGGCGCCGCTGGACGTCGCCACCTGGTAGGGCAATTCTTCGCCTTGCTCAATCAAGGCCTTGACCTGGTCGGCCGTGACGACACGCGGGCTTGACACAATCTTGCCGCGGCCATCCGCCTCAAGGGCCGACAACTCTAGGTTCAGGAAACGGTTGGCCGTGGAACTGAACAGCGAAAGCGCAAAGTTGGCCGGTGCGAGATCACCGATCTTCGGTGCCGGCATATTGATGAACTGGCTGTTGCTGAAGTCGACCTTCTCAGACTGCTTGGTCTGATAGCCGATGGCGTTGTAGTTGCCGCCCACTGCCACGTAGTTGTTGCCGCCGACGTTCACGCCCGGCACGCCACCTTGGAGGCCACGCATGTCGGTAGCGCCGAGTTTCACGCCCAGCGAACGGCCGAACTTGTCGTCCGCCTCGACGATGCGGGCCTCGATCAAGACTTGCCGGACAGGGACATCGATCTTGGCGATCATGGCCAGCACTTCTTCCAGCTTGGACGGGATGTCCGTCACGAACAGCTGGTTCGTACGGCTCTCATACATGGCGCTGCCACGCGCAGACAGCAAACGTGTTGCAGCACCCCCGCTCTGGCCAGATCCCTGCGCCGTGCCGGTCAGCCCCTTGGCGACTTCCTCGGCCTTGGTGTAGTTCAGTTGTATGGCCTGTGTACGCAGAGGCTCAAGCTGAGAAATCTGCGCCTTGGCCTCCAGGTCCATCTTTTCCTTGGTGGCCAGTTCGTCCTTCGGCGCGATCCAGAGCACGTTGCCGGACTTGCGCAGCCCCAGGCCTTTGGCCTGCATGATGATGTCCAGGGCCTGATCCCAGGGCACGTCCTTGAGACGCAGGGTCACGTTGCCGGTGACGGTGTCACTGGTCACCACATTGAAGTTGGTGAAGTCCGCAATCACCTGCAACAGCGCCCGCACCTCGATGTTCTGGAAGTTCAGCGAGAGCTTGTCACCCGCATAGCCGGGTCCCTGCGTCAGCTTGTTGGGATCAATCTTCTGCGGCCTGACCTCCAGCACAAACTGGTTGTCGCTCTGGTAGGCGCTATGCTCCCAGGCTCCCCTGGGCTCCACAACCATGCGCACCCGGTCGCCTACTTGTGAGGTAGACACCACTTGCACGGGGCTGCCGAAGTCCGACACGTCCAGGCGCCGCCGCAGATTCTCCGGCAAGCTGGACTTGAGGAACTCGACCACCAGATTCTGGCCTTGCTGCTGAATGTCCACGCCCACCTGTGTACTCGGCAGATTGACGATCACGCGCCCTGCGCCATCTTGACCGCGACGGAAGTCGATGTCGCGCAAGGCCTGCGGCGCAGCGTTCTGGCTGGCCGCGAAGTGCACCGGCTCGCCACCCGCCTGCCCGGCGTTGCTCGTCACCGGCGCTTGCTCCAGGAATATCAGCAGCGCGTTCTCCTGCAGCTGAGCCCGGTATGTCGCTGCCTGGCGCAGGTTCAAGACCACACGCGTGCGCTCACCGGCCTGGGCCACATTGGCCGACCGCAGGTTGCCTTGATTGATCTCCACAGCCGAGCGGCCCAACTCGTTGGACACGCCCGGCAAATCGATGGCGATGCGTGGCGGCGTTTGAATCGTGAAGCCACGGGGAATTTCTGTGAGTGGCTGCGTCAATTCGATACGCACCACCTCCGCGCCTGCCTGCTGCATGCTGTTGATGGAGCGAATCGCGTTCTGCGCCCACGCTGGCAAGGGCGCCAAACAAGCCACCGCCGCCGCACATGCCAAAGCTCGCCACTGGCTCATTCGAAGAGTCTCCGGAAGTATGCTCATCGTCCCTTCTCCTGTAGCTGGAGGGTACTGGTGCGTTCAACCCATTCGCCCGCAGCGTCCTGGACGACTTCTCGCAAGGTGATATCGGTTTCAGTGATCTTGGTGACGCGCCCGAAGTTGAGCCCCAGGTAGTCGCCTCCCTTGACCAGGTAATACAGGTTGTCCACCTTCAACATCGCAAGGCGCTCGCTGCTGCGAGTCAGGCTGCCCACCATCGACATGCTGTCCAATGGAAAGGACTCCAGGGGCTCGCGACGTCGATTCATTTCGGCAGCAAGCAGCGAATTGGGCTGCGCCGACTCCTGCTTGATGGCCACACTCAGCTTCTGCGTACTGAAAGGATCAACGCCGCTCTGAGCTTCATAGGCCTGGGGCAGAAACTTCTTGGGCGGAACCAACTGCCGCACCGTCGGACGCGACGCGCGCCGCTGCTCTTCCATCCATTGCTGCAACTCATCCACATCCGACGAACAGGCCGCCATCCCCAGCAGCATCGCAACAGCGGCCAAACGCCGCATGCAGGTCTGATACGCCGTCATTTCTTCGCCCCCGCCGCCTTTGCGGCACTGCGCTTCTGCTCGTTCACCTCATTGGCGTCGAGGTAGCGGTAGGTGCGTGCCGTGGCTTCCATCGCCAGGTTGCCGGACGCATCCTTGCCCGTCGGCATGACCACGTTCAGGTTGTGCAGGGTCACAATGCGTGAGAGATTGGAGACATCAGCAGTGAAGGCTCCCACATCGTGGTAGCGGCCAGTAACCCGCAAAGCGATGGGCAACTCCGCGTAATAGTCCTTGATGACCATCTGCCCTGGACGGAACAACTCAAACTGCAGCCCTCGGCCCAATCCGGCCTGGTTGATATCTGACAGCAAGGCGTCCATTTCGGCCTTGCCCGGCAGTTGCTTTTCCAGCTGCGTCACATATTCCTCAACCTGGCTTTTTTGCTTTCGCAACTCTGGCAGGTTGACCGCCTGTGCCAACTTGGCCGTGTAGTCATCCTTGAGCTTGGGTTCGCGCTCACGCTCCGCGTTCAGTCCAGCCTGCACGTCGGCGAGCACGAACACCCAGCCGAGTACCAGGGCCAGTACACCCACCGCCAGAAACGATGCCAATTTAGGCGCCAGAGGCCACTGCCCAGGCTCGTTAGGATTGAGGCCGCGAAATTGCTCCGCAATGCCTTCAAACCAAGCATTGAGGTTCAGATTGCCCGTTTTCGTCTTTTTCAGCATGAGCGCCCTCAAGACTTCTTGGCCGGCACACCAGCGCTTGGTGCCGCAGGCGATTCATTCACCGGCGCCTTGATGGACACCTTCATCGAAAACTCAAACAACCGCTTCTGATCGCGTGAATTAGCGCTGAGGTTGGCGATCTTGATCTCCACCAACTCGGGTTTTTCCAGCCATTCGGAGTTGCGCGCCGTGTTGCGCAAAAACTCAGAGACGCGCTCATTCGTCTGTGCGATACCGTTGATGGTGACCACCTTGTCGGCCTGCCGAATCGCCGTCAGATAAACGCCCTCCGGCGTATGCCGGGCCAACTCGTTGAGCAGGTGCACCGGCGTATTGCGATCCGCCTGCAAATCCTCCACCGCGCGCTGACGGGACTTCAGCGATTCAATCTCGGCCTTGAGGTTGGCAATGTCTTTGATCTGGCCGTCGAGCTTATCTATTTCGGTCGTCAGGTACTGGTTGCGCGAAGCTTGCGCGGCAGTCATCTGCTGCAGCAGCAGCATGCCTGCCCCCACAACCAAGGCGCCCAGCACAGCCGACACACCCAAGCCGACAAAAAATGCCGTCTTACGACGCTTGCGCTTCTCTTCCCGATAGGGCAGCAGGTTGATCAGAATCACTGAAAAAACCTCCGCATCGCCAGACCACAGGCGGTCAGATAAGCCGGCGCTTCGCGCCGTAACTTGGCCTCCCGCACCGCAGAGCCCAGGGCCATGTTCTCGAACGGATTCACCACCATGCAGGCAAATCCGGTCAACTCCGTGACGCGTTCCTTCAAGCCCGGCAGGGTGGCCGTGCCACCCGCCAACATCACGTAATGCACCTTGTGATGCGGCGTGCTGGTGAAGAAATACTGCAGCGCGCGGCCGATTTCCTGCGACAGGCTGTCCACAAAGGGATTGAGCACCGCGGCCTCATAGTCCTCGGGCAGTTCGTTGGCCAGTTTCTTCTGCTCGGCCTCTTCAAATGAGAAACCGTATTGGCGCGAAATCAACTGGGTCAACGCCGACCCACCAAACGCCTGATCACGGTCGTAAAGCATCTCATCGTCCCTGAGGACCTTGAGGCTGGTGGTGTCGGCACCGATCTCGAACAGCGCCACCAAGGCATCCTTGCCTTCGCTGGGCAAATTCGCAATCAGCCGCCCCATCGCCATGCGGGATGCGTGCGACTCAATGTCCAGAATGACCGGGCGCAAACCCGCCGCCTCGGCCAAGCCCTGTCTGTCCTGCACGCGATCCTTGCGCGATGCGGCAATCAGCACCTCGACGTCGCCGACGGATGTGGGGCTGGGACCGATTACGCAGAAGTCCAGGCTCACCTCGTCCAGGGAGAACGGAATGTACTGATTCGCCTCCGCCTCGACCTGAATTTCAAGCTCCTCGTCGCGCAAGCCCGCGG
>Ga0208398_100248_pt1 | contig 44668 bp, 41 predicted proteins | sample LakWasMe79_HOW10_2_FD_183905 | JGI IMG/M metagenome (GOLD analysis project Ga0208398, IMG submission 183905) | Freshwater sediment methanotrophic microbial communities from Lake Washington under simulated oxygen tension - Sediment Metagenome... | ecosystem: Environmental > Aquatic > Freshwater >...
CAGCCACGTTCGGCCTGGTCCTTCCTCACCGAACTGCGCCCGTTCAACGAGCGCTGGTGAGCCGCACCCGCGCCAACCCCGCCATTGATCCCCCACCGGACACCGACGCCATGGACGCCAGCACCGACACGCCAACGACCGCAGCATCCGCCACGCCGTCCGCCACGCCACTCACCTGGCATAAATCGGCCTGCAACCTCTGCTACATCAACTGCGGGGTCGAACTCGGCGTCAGCGGCGACGGCGCTGGCCAGCGCATCGTCAAGGTGCGTGGCGACGCCGACAACCCGCGCTCGCAAGGCTACCTGTGCAACAAGGCCCAGGCCATCCCCAGCTACGTGCATCACCGCGACCGCCTGACCACACCGCTGCGCCGGCGCGCCGACGGCAGCCATGAACCGATCAGCTGGGACATCGCGATCCGCGAGATCGCCGAGCGCCTGGGCACGGTGGTAGCCGCGCATGGTGGCAAGGCGGTGGCAGCCTTCGGCGGCGGTGGCCAGGGCAACCATGCCGGCGGAAGTTATGCCTTCGGCCTGCTGCGGGCCCTGGGCTCTCGCACGATCTTCAACGCGTTGTCGCAGGAGAAGACTGGCGACTTCTGGCTCAACGGCCACCTCTTCGGTTCGCAGATGTGCCACACCGGCGAGGACATCCACCACTGCGACCTGCTGCTGGTGCTGGGCGCCAACCCGCGGCTGGCCCACGGCTTCACCAACGCGCGCGACCAGCTCAACGGCCTGCGCAAGGACCCGCAGCGTAAGCTGGTCGTGGTCGACCCCCGGCGCACCGAGACGGCCGACGCGGCCGACCTGCACATTGCCCTGCGCCCGGGCACCGATGCCTTCCTGCTTGGTGCGCTGCTGGCCGAGTTGATGCGCCGCAACGCCTTCGACGAGGTCTTCCTGGCCGCGCACGCGGTGGGCGTGGACCAGGTCAAGTCCGCGCTGGCCGCAGTGCCCGTGGCCGAGTGGCTGGCGGCGGCCGACGTCGGCTCCGATGCCTTCGCACAGCTGGTGCAGATGGTCATCGACGCCAAAGCGATGGTCGTGCGGGTGGAACTGGGCATCCAGCAGGGGCTGAACTCGACGCTCAATTCCTACCTGGAGAAGTTGCTGTACCTGATGACCGGCCACTTCAGCCGGCCCGGCACACATGGCCTGCACAGCTGGCTGGCGCCGCTGTGGGGCAATACGCCGGGCGCGCGCCACTTTGCCACGCAGGCTGAGGTGATCTGCGGCCTGCTGTCGCCCAATGTCTTCCCGGATGCCGTGCTCAGTGACCACCCCGACCGCCTGCGTGTGCTGTGGGTGGACAGCGCCAACCCGGTGAACACCGCCGCCGACACCGCCCGCGTGCTGCAGGCGATGGCCACGCTGGACCTGATGGTGGTGGTCGACGTGGCCTACACCGAGACCGCGGCGCAGGCCGACTATGTGCTGCCGGCGGCGTCTACCTACGAAAGGTGCGAGTTCACGCTCTTCAACTTCGAGCTGCCGACCAACTACTTCCACGTCCGGGCGCCGGTGCTGCCGCCGCTGCCGGGCACGCTGCCCGAACCCGAGATCTACGGCCGGCTGGCCCGCGCCATGGGCCTGATGCCCGACGACGCGGTGCTCGATGCGTTGCGCGCGGCGGCCCGTGATCCCGAACGCTTCGGCGCAGCATTTGCCGAGGCAGCGGCGGCCGACAAGAACGTCGGCAAGCTGGGCGGCCAGGTGCTGTACGAGACCCTGGGCCGCAGCCTGCCCGACGGCACGGCGGCGGCCGCGCCGTTGTGGCAGGCTTGCCACCGCCTGGCACGCACGCGACCGCAGGCGGTGCGCCAGGCGCTGCTGGCGGGCGCCGACGGTGCTGGGGCCGAATCGCTCCCCGAGGAAGGCACGGCGCTGGGCGAATGGTTGTTTCGCACCGTCGTCGGCGCCCGGTCGGGCGCGGCCTTCTCGGTGCACACGGCGTCGTGGGATTTCATCGAGCATGCCGACCACAAGCTGCACCTGGCGGTACCGCCGATGCTCGACTGGTTGCTTGCACTCGACCCCAAGTCGGCCGGCCCGGACCCGGACTGGCCCTTCGTGCTGTCGGCCGGCCAGCGGCGGCTGAACAACGCCAACCAGATCCTGCGCGACCCCGGCACCCGCGCCAGCGACCCCGACGGTGCGCTGTACATCCATCCCGACGACCTGGCCGCGCTGGGCGTGGCCGACCGCGGCGCCGTGGTGGTGGAGACCATCCGCGCGCGCATGGTGGTGCGCGTCAAGGCCACCGACTCGATGCGCCGCGGCCATGTCGCGCTGCCCCACGGCTATGGCCAGCGGCACCCGGCGGCGGACGGCACACGGCAGGTGGTCGGCCCGCCGATCAACTGGTTGACTGACGGTGCGGCACGCGACCGCGTGGCCGACACGCCGCACCACAAGCATGTGCCGGTGCGCCTGCATGCGGCGCCGGCCGATGCGGTGCTGAACACGGTGCTTCCAGTCGCCGAGGTGGCGCCTTGACCCATGTCGTCACCGAGGCCTGCATCCAGTGCCGCTACACCGAATGCGTGGACGTCTGCTCTGTGGATTGCTTCCGCCAGGGCCCCAACTTCCTGACCATCGACCCGGACGAATGCATCGACTGCGCGGTCTGCATCCCGGAATGCCCGATCAACGCCATCGTGACCGAAGAAGACCTGCCGGCCGACCAGCAGCACATGACCGCGCTGAATGCCGAACTGGCCCGGCTGCCCGGCTGGAGACCAATCACCAAGCGCACGGACCCGCTGCCGCAGGCCGATGCCTGGAAAGACCGTACCGACAAGCTGCCGCACCTGCTGCGCTGACCCTGCCTCAGATCACCCGCCACGCCAGCCGTGGCTCACCACCGAAGGAACATCCATGAGCAGCACCGAAACCGGCCGCGTCACGATGGACATCGACGGCCACGTCTGCATCATCACCGTCGACAACACCACGAAGAAGAACGCCTACACCCCGGCGATGCTCGACCAGGTGGCCGAGTTCATGACCGCCTACGAGGACAACGACGAGCTCTGGGTTGCCATCTTCTGCTCTGCCGGCGAGCACACCACGGCCGGGCTGGACATGCCGCGCTTCTTCGGCCCCACCGCCGAGCCGAACCGCCGCCGGCCCGGGCTGGTCGACCCTTTCGGGCTGGAGCGGCGCTGCACCAAGCCGGTCATCGCTGTGGTGCAGGGCATCACCTACACCGTGGGCATCGAGATGGCGCTGGCGCAGGACATCGTGATCGCCGCCGACACCGCACGCTTCCAGCAGTTGGAGTCGCGCCGCGGCATCGCGCCGCTGGGCGGGGCGCACTTCCGCTACCTGTCGCGCACCGGCTGGGGCAATGCCATGCATCTCCTGTTCACCTGTGAGGAGTTCAACGCCGAGCGTGCGCTGCAACTGGGCTTTGTGCAGGAGGTGCATCCCTTCGGCCGCCACATGGAACGGGCACGAGAACTTGCTGCGACGATCTGCGAATGCGCGCCCATCGGTCTGCGCGCCACCAAGAAGGCCGCGCTGGCCTACATCGAAGGCGGCGAGCAGGCCGCGGTCGCCTGCATTCCGGCGATCAGGGAACAGGTCTTCGCCACCGAGGACTTCAAGGAGGGCATCCAGTCGTTTGTGGAACGGCGCAAGGCCCGGTTCTCCGGCCGCTGAGGGTTGTGCATTGGCGTGGACTTGCGTCCGGACATTCGTTCCAATTCGGCGCTGCTTGTCATGCATGAAGGGCCTTGGGCCATGCGATCGATGATGCGATTTCTGCGGGACACCCAGGTCGAAGGGCGGCTCTTCCCCCAAGGGTCACAGGTGCAGACGCTCGCGGCGGGCGACATCGCACTGGTGCTACCGGACCCCGGAACGCACACCACGCTCTGCGCCGTGCCCGCAAGGAACCTGGCTCCCTTGAAGCGATTTCGCATCGTGCTCGTCAACCGCCGGGTTGGCCTGCTGGCTGAGGAGCTTCGCTGGGCAGTTGACGCCGACGACCTCAGGTCGGCCATCGACCAAACCGCTCCCGACTGCGAGATCGTGGAACTGGATCTGATCGACACGTAGAGATGTTGAACGCGGTCTGGCGGCCGGACAAGTCATCGCATGAACCACCCGGACCTATCCGCCAGCCCACTGCAATCGACGCCGAGCCCGCACACGGTAGCTTTGCGCCTCGTTTGAGGAGAACGCCTCCAGACGCGGCAAGGATGCGGCCGTGTCGTGGATCGAGCACGGTGGGAACCACACCCTGATGCTCCGGCCTTCCTGGCACTTGGTGTGGCATCGGGGAAGCCATCGTGATCGCGGCATCAAATAGCGTCGAGCATCTGGTGTCGGATTGGGCGCGCATTCATTGCCGGGCAGTGACAGTACGCCGCGTACGCAACGCTGGCGCACCAGCCGCTTGACCACGTGATCACCGATCGCGAGTCGCGCATCCCGATTCTCGGGAACGTCGCCATGCTGAGGAAGTTCGTCGCCCTTGATTGGGTGAGAGACCATCGCCCGCACATCGTCGTCATCGAGGACGACGGCGCGGCGGATCCCATGGCCACGGTTGTCTCAAGGTCTTGGCGCGAGCTGGTGACGCTGGGCGAGGAGACCTTCCTAGGCCGGCGCGATGCGCTGGCTGCACGGATCGCTGCCATCGCGCCTGGCGAGGCGGCGACGTACATCTACACGTCGGGCACGACCGGGCTCTCCAGGGGGTCACGCCGATCCATGGCGGCCTTTACGCCGAGGTGGAGTCGATGATCCGGTGGGGGAGGGCTCGACTCTGGATTCAAGTCAGTCGGCTACCTGCCGCTGGCCCATGTTGTCGAGCGGTTGTGGCGCGTGTACCTCGCCGCCCGAACCAGCGGGGACGTGGTGTTGTCCGGATCCGAATCGGCGGATGGAAATGGTGCGTATTCATCGGCCGACGTTCTTCATGGCCGTGCCTCGGGTCCGGGCGAAGCCGCGTGCGGCATTCGAGGTGGCGCTTGAAGTGCCGTCCTGAGTAGAGTAACTATCAGGACGTCGTATGGGAGTAAAGACTCATGGGGCCGACAGCCGAACGCAGCCACTGTTGGTCCATCCAAACACTGGCAGCCATCTGATGCTGGGTGGTTGGGCGTGAGCCGTACATTTTCGCCCTGCGCTACAACGCACGATCGTTGTCGTGCGCGCAACGTCGGTCTCAATCACTCTGTGGTCATCCGGATGCCGCTGAAGCCCAGGTGGTGCATGCATTCGCGGAGGATGAGGAGGGCGGCGGCGAAGTCCCGTCTTACAGGCAATTCGGTTTCGGCGACGGGCGTTCCAAGCGATCGTGAGGCGAGCCGCTGGAACTGTGCCTCGACCTCGTCGCGCGTCAGGTGCTCGCCTGGCGTGCCCACCACCAGGGCAGCCAGCAAGTTGTCTGCGGAGATCAGATCGCCACGCTCGGCTCGCGCGAGGCGCGAGCCCGTCAGAGCGTCTTCAACAACATCGATCGCGCGTTCCAGTTCTGCTGGCGTCGGCGGCTCGTGGCGCAGCACGTCTTCGGCCAGGTCACGCAGCCCTACCGGCAACGTCACGCGTTCGCTGCCGTCGAATTCGAGCGCCGTGGACCGTGCCAGCAGGCGCAGACGAACCGGCGGCGGCGTCATGATGGGGTCGCTCCGAGATGTTCGGCCACACGGCGGACGATGCGTGCGTCGATGCCGTGGCCGAGGCCGGTGAACAGGTCCAGTGTCGCGTTGCCGCCGAGTGCGCGCCATTGCCGAACGGCATCGTCGGCGAGCGTCGGCGCCATCACGCGGTCCTGGTCGCCGTGCAGCAGGTGCAGCGCGACCTGCGGCGGAGCGACCCGAGGCGGCTGAGCGAAGCGGCCGGCCAGCGCGATGACGCGGCCGGCCACCGGCGCGGGCTGCTGCGTCGACTCCAGCGCCATGATCGCGCCTTGCGAGAATCCGATCAGCGTCGTGCCGCCCGGACCTATGCCGGTCTCGAGTTGCCACGCGCGCACCGCCTCGACGAAGCGCGGCATCGCTGCGGCCACGCGCGCGGGCCGATCGGCTTCGGTCACGCCACGTACCGAGAACCACTGCCAGCCTTGCCCGAGGTCGGACGGATCGGGCGATCGCACGTTGACCACGCAGGCCTGTGGCCGCAGCGCAGCGAGTGCCTCGCCGAGCGGGCGCAGGTCCTCGGCGCTCGACCCCACGCCATGGAACAGAAGCAGCAGTTGCCGCGTCGCGGCCGCCGCGGGCCGCTGGATGAGAAGGTCGTTGCGCATGTCCAAGGTTATCTCACGCCGCAGCAGTACCGAAGACGAAATCGTCCATCGACAGCACGCCGTGAACAATGCCGCCGTCGAGCACATGCCAGTCGTTCTCTTTGGGAGCCGCCCCAGCGGCCACCAGCAGCGGCCAGAAGTGTTCGGTGGTTGGGTGGGCGCGTGCGGCATGCGGTGCTTCGGCCAGCGTGCGGCGCAGGCGCGCACCGTCGCCGATGACGACGGCCTTGCGCACCCAGGCGGCGAACTCCGCAGCGTAGGCCTCGTCGGCACCGTGGTGGCCGCGGAACTCGGCCAGGTTGTGCGTCAGGCTACCCGACCCGACGATCAGCACGCCGTCGTCTGCCAGCGGCGCGATCGCCTCGCCGAGGGCCCACGCGGAAGCCGCATCCAGCCGGGAGGGCAGGGACACCTGGATCACCGGCACATCAGCTTGCGGGAACAGATGCAGCAGCGGTACCCAGGCCCCGTGATCCAGCCCACGCTTCTCGTCGGCCCGCGCGGCCCAGCCGGCGGCCTGGAGCGCCTCGACGGCCATGTGCGCCAGGCGCGGATGTCCCGCCGCGGGGTAGTCGATGCGGTACAGCGCTGCATCGAAGCCGCCGAAGTCGTGGATCGTCTGCGGCCGTGCGGTCGAGCCGACGCGCGGGCCCGGCGTCATCCAGTGCGGCGAGACGACGAGCACAGCCTCGGGCCGCGGCAGCGTACGGCCCAGCGCCGCCAGCTGCGGCCTGGCCAGGCCGGGCTCGAGCGCGAAGGTCGGCGCGCCATGCGAGACGAACAGGCTGGGCAGGCGGCTCATCACCGGCCCCCGTCGGCGCGAGCGGCCAGTGCCGCGTCCGCCGAGTAGCGGCCGCCGCCGCTGAACAGCAGCGAGACCGAGGCCGCGAACAAGGCCAGAGCGTATTCGTAGCCCCCCTTGTCGAGGAAGAAGCCCTTGCTGAAGTGGACGGCGAAGATGGCGATCAACATCGCGAAGGCCAGCGCGGCCGCAGCTGGGCGCACCAGCACGCCGAACACCAGCGCCAGCCCCCCGAAGAACTCGGCCGCGCCGGCCAGCAGGGCCATCAGGGTGCCCGGGTTCAGGCCGATCGAGCCGAAGAACTGCCCGGTGCCTTCGAGGCCGTAGCCGCCGAACCAGCCGAACAGCTTCTGCGCGCCGTGGGCGATGAAGATGATGCCCACCGGCACGCGCAGCGCGAGGGCGCCGTAGCCGGCATCGGTGGCCAGCAGACGGTCGAGGATCGAGTTGCTCATGGCAGTCTTTCGGAAGTGGTGTGGACGGGGTTGCGTGGACGGAATTCAGGCCTTGCGGATCCACACCGGCGCGATGCCGGTGCCGAGACCGGCGCCATAGCCCAGATAGATGTTCAGACCGGCCACCGGCTCGAGGTAGCGCGCGTTCTTCAGCGGCCCGGCGTCGACCGCCGCGAAGCCAATGCTCTCGGCGATCGTGCGGGCGGTCTGCCTGGCGCGCTCGCTGTCGCTGGCGACGAACACTTCCACGCGGCGGCCGTTGCCGAAGTCGGCACCTTCGCCGAGCACCTGTGCGAACACGGTGTGAAGGCCTTGACGACTTCGGTACCGGGCACGGCCTTGGCGATCTCTTCGGCCACCGAGGTGTTGTGGCCGAGGGTCAGGCTCATGTAGTCGGCCGTCAGCGGGTTGGTGATGTCGATCACGACCTTGCCGGCCAGGTTGCCGACGCTGCGCAGCGCGGTGACCGCCTCGCCGTAGCCGGTGGCCAGCACGACGGCGTCGGCGCCCTCGGCAGCGCCGGCGGTGGGTACGGCGATGGCACCGGGGTTCGCGGCGGCCACCTGTGTGGTCTTGGCGGCATCGCGCGCCGTGACGCTGACCTGGTGGCCGGCGCGGCTGAGTTGCTTGACGAACGCTGCGCCCATGTTGCCGGCGCCGATGACGGTGATCTTCATGAGGAATCTCCTGGTGGGTGATGCAGCACGTCGGCTGCGGTGACTGAACTCTAGGTGTCCCGGTCCTGGAGATAAACATTGATCGATTGCTCAGTTTGTACTGATATCAGGGACAATAGGCGAGTGGATCGATTTGAGGAGATGCGGACGTTCGCCGCCGTGGTCGAGGCAGGGAGCTTCGTGCGCGCGGCCGACGCGCTGCAGGTGTCGAAGACCGCGGTGTCGCGGCTGGTGGGCGACCTCGAAGCGCGACTCGGCGTGCGCCTGCTGCACCGCACGACCCGCAAGCTGTCGCTGACGGTCGAAGGCGAGGTCTTCCACGCCCGCTGCCAGGAACTGCTGGCGGGAGTCGAGGAGGCCGAGGCGGAGGTGACCACGCGCGCCGACGAGGCCGTCGGCGTGCTTCGCGTGAACGTGCCGGTCAGCTTCGGGCTGCTGCACCTGGCGCCGCTGTGGCCGGCATTCCTTCAATTGCATCCCCAGGTCACGCTGGACGTGACGCTGGCTGACCGCATCGTCGACCTGGTCGACGAAGGCTACGACCTGGCCGTTCGCATTGCGCGTCTGCCCGCTTCGTCGCTGGTCAGCCGCAAGCTCACCGGGACCCGACTCGTGCTCTGCGCGTCGCCCGACTACCTGCGCCGCCACGGAACGCCGGCCCACCCCGGCGAGATCGCCCGGCATGCGGTGTTCAGCTACACGCTGCTGGCGTCCGGCGACGCATGGAACTTCGACGGGCCGCAGGGGCCCGTCAGCATCAAGGTCGCTCCGCGCATGCGCAGCAACAGCGGTGACACCTGCTGCGCCGCCGCGCTGCAGCACCAGGGCATCGTGCTGCAGCCGTCGTTCATGGTCGGCGAGCACCTGCGCTCGGGCGCGCTGGTCGAGGTGCTGCCGGAATACCGCTCGATCGAGCTGGGCGTGTATGCGGTCTACGCCACCCGCAAGCACCTCACGCCCAAGGTGCGGGTCCTAATCGACTTCCTGGCTGAGGCGTTCCGAGCCCAGGCATGGGCCGCGTGACCCGAGCCGCAGCTCGATGCGGCGCGGTATGCCGTCAAGGCGACCCCGTCGCTCGCCACGCAGGCAGGCGCCAGTCCCGGGCGACCGCCGCCACGCGCAGGCCCGTGGCCACCAGGGCCGCCGCGAGCAGCGCCATCCATGTGGGCAGCATCAGCGCCTGAGCAGCAACAAGAACCCAGCTGCCGACGAACGTGCAGATGGCGTAGGGGCGGTGGTCGCTGAAGGCGCGCGGAATCTCGTTGCAGACAAGGTCGCGCAGCAGCCCGCCGAACACGGCCGTCATCATCCCGAACAGCACCGCGACAATGGCGGGCATGCCGCCGTCCGGGGCGATCTGGGTGCCATTGGCCGAAAACAGTCCGAGCCCCAGGGCGTCCGGCCAGTGCATGGCCCGCTCGGTGGGATCGAGGTGCCGGGCGCGCATGAACAGCAGTGCGGTGATGCAGATCGCCGGCAAGGCCCACAACCAGAGCGCGTGTTCGACCCAGAACAGGGGGCGACGATCGAGCGGCACGTCGCGCACCGTACCGCCGCCGAAGGCCGCCAGGCCGGCAACGACGCAGATACCGACGGCATCGAGGCGCTTGAGCCCGGCCTAGATCACGCCCGAGAGCGCAAAGGCGATGGCGGCGGCCGCTTCGACCACCCCTGCACCTGACTCAAGACCCATGGCGCGCTGCTCGGCATGGCCGCTGGTTCTACCCCTCATCAGACGGTCATCGCAGACGGCGCCCGAGCGGCCGACCCGGCGCCTACACCCGCTCGATAACGATCGCGATGCCCTGTCCGACGCCGATGCACATCGTGCACAGCGCATAGCGGCCCTGGTTGCGGTGAAGCTGGTTGATCGCGGTCGTCACGAGTCGCGCGCCGCTCATGCCCAGCGGATGCCCGAGCGCGATCGCGCCGCCATTTGGGTTGACACGCGGGTCGTCGTCGGTCAGCCCCAGGTCGCGCAGCACGGCCAGGCCCTGCGCGGCGAAGGCCTCGTTCAGTTCGATCACGTCCATCTGCGCCAGCGACAGTCCGGTGAGCTGCAGCACCTTGCGCGTGGCCGGCGCCGGCCCTATGCCCATGATGCGCGGTGCGACGCCCGCGGTGGCCATGCCGACGATGCGCGCGCGCGGGGTGAGGCCATGTCGAGCAGCCGCTGCCTCGCCCGCCAACAACAATGCGCAGGCGCCGTCGTTGACGCCGCTGGCGTTGCCGGCGGTCACCGAGCCATCGGGGCGCACGACGCCCTTGAGCTTGCCCAGTGCTTCGAGCGAGGTCTCGCGCGGGTGCTCGTCCTTCGTCACGACGATCGGATCGCCCTTCTTCTGCGAGATCGTCACCGGTGTGATCTCGGCGTCGAAGAAGCCGCTTTGCTGTGCCGCCACGGCCTTGAGCTGCGATGCCAGCGCCATGCGGTCCTGCGCTGTGCGTTCGATGCGGAAATCCGCAGTGACGTTCTCGGCCGTCTCGGGCATCGAGTCGACGCCGTACTGCTCCTTCATCAGCATGTTGACAAAGCGCCAGCCGATCGTCGTGTCGTAGACCGCGTTGTTGCGGCTGAATGCCGACTCGGCCTTGGGCATGACGAAGGGCGCACGGCTCATGCTCTCGACGCCACCGGCGATCATCAGTTGGGCGTCGCCGCTCCTGATGGCGCGCGCCGCGGTACCGACCGCGTCCATGCCCGAACCGCACAGGCGGTTGATCGTCGCCCCGGGTACGTCGACGGGCAGGCCGGCGAGCAGCGCGCTCATGCGGGCGACGTTGCGGTTGTCTTCGCCAGCCTGGTTGGCGCAACCGTAGATCACGTCCTCCACCGCCGCCCAGTCGAGCTTGGGGTTGCGCTGCATCAATGCGCGGATCGGCACCGCACCGAGGTCGTCGGTGCGCATCGACGAGAGTGCGCCGCCGTAGCGACCGATGGGGGTGCGGATGGCGTCACAGACGAAGGCGTGTGTCATGAGAGTCTCCTGAACAGTAGATGGCCGTCGTGAATCAGTAGATCGCCGTGGCGAGGGCAATGGCAACGGCGTTGGTGAGGATCGGCGTCACGACCGCCAGCATGAAGATCGGCTTGTAGGCCTGCTTGTGCGTCAGGCCGACGACCGCCAGCGCCGTGATGACGGCCCCGTTGTGCGGCATCACGTCGAGTCCTGCCGTCGCCAGGCTGGCAATGCGATGGATCACCTCCGGGTTGAGGCCCAGTGCCAGGAATTGCTTGGCGAAGAGTTCCATCGCGATGCCGAGGCCTCCGGAGGCGGAGCCGGTGATGCCGCACAGCAGTTGCGTGGCCAGCGACAGCGAGATGAGCGGGCTGCCCGGAATGCTGAGCAACGCGTTCGAGATGGTCCTGAATCCGCCTACGGAGCCCACCACTGCACCGAAACCGACGTCGGCACAGGTGTTGACGACAGGCAGGGCGCAGTTGGTGGCGCCCGTGGTCAAGGTCTTCAATTTGTCGGTCAGATGACCACTCAGCAGCACCATGCCCGCGGCGATGCCGCCGAGCAGCGACCAGACGATGTCGAGCCTCAGGCCGTTGAGCAGCACCAGCATGACAACCGACGGCATGAAGGCCAGCCAGATGCTCGGAAGCGGCTTGTCATCGCTGTCCGTTGTGGCAGATGCCTTCATCGCCAAGGGATCCGACCCAGCGTAGCCCTCACCGCGGCGCTTCGATCGCCTGATCATCCAGCCGAGAAGCAGGAGGTTTGCCGTGATGACGAAGGCCGCGGCGATCAGGCCGAGGGCAGGGGCCGCCATGGCAGTCGTGCCCAGGTACTTGGTCGGGATGATGTTCTGGATCTGCGGTGTCCCGGGCAACATCGCCATGACAAAGGTCGCAACGCCGAAGAAGTAAATGCCCGGGAACAGATGCCAGGAGAGATCCATCTCCTTGAACAGCGGGCGTGCGACCGGCACGATGACGAACAGGATGACGAACACGCTGACGCCGCCGTAGCCGAGCAGACCGCACACCGCGACGATCGCCATCGCCACATGGAGCTCGCTCTTCTTTCCGGTCAGCCGGAGCATGAAGTCGGCGATCTTGCGCGCGGCACCGCTGTCCTCCATCACCTTGCCGAAGATCGTTCCCAGCAGGAAGAGGAAGAAGAACTTCATCGCGAAGGAGGCGAACCCCTTCATGTAGGTCTCGTTCAGGCCGGTCAGCAGATCAACCTGGGAGAAGACCAGCACGATCGCCGCGGCGAGCGGGGCGATGACGATGATCGACCACCCCCTCAGGGCCAGCGTGATCAGCGTGGCCAGTCCGAGGACGATTCCAAGAACACTCAGCAGTTGCGGGTCCATGTCAATTCCAGGCAAAGGTTTGTCCTGCCCCAAGGCGATGGCGCCTGGGACGTGAAGTTTTGAACGGTCGGTAGGTCGGTAGGTCGGTCGGTCAGGCGGGCGCGGGAGCCTCGAGCAGCCTCTCTAGGTCACCGGCGACGACTTCGATGCCGCCGTGGCCCGTGAGGTAGGCCGCTTTCATGCCCGGACAGCCTTCGCCCAGCCGGCGGAGCGCTTCTCGAGGAAGGCCGCCAGTCCTTCGCGCGCTTCGTCCGTGCCCCGCACGCGGCCGATGGTCTTCACCGTGAGTTCTCGCACTTCACCGGTGACAGGCCCGACCGCGATGCGTGCGAACAGCGTCTTGATCTCCTGCTGGGCCTGCGGCCCGTTGGCCAGCAGCGCGTCGATCTGTTCGTCGATCGCCGCGTCGAGCTTCGCCGCGGGAACCACCTGGTGCACCAGTCCCATCCCGAGGGCCTCGGCGGAGCCGATGCGCTGGCCCGTCAGCGCTAGACGGCGGGCCTGGCGCTTGCCGACGGCGTTGATCACGTACGGGCCTATGGTGGCGGGCACTATGCCGAACTTCGCCTCGCTGACCGCGAACGACGCCGACTTGCTGGCGACCGCAATGTCGCAGGCGCAGGCCAGGCCGACCCCGCTGCCGAACGCGATGCCGTTCACCCGGGCGATAGTCGGCTTCGGACAGGTGTCAACGCGCCACAGCATGTCGGCCAGGCGACGCACGTCCTTGCGGCTCCACTCGGCGCCGATCCCGCTGGCGCGCTGCATCCATTCCAGGTCGGCACCGGCCGAGAAGGCCTCGCCCTCGCCGGTCAGCACGATCACGCGCACGCTGTCGTCGGCGCCGAGCTCGGCGAAGGTCGTGTCCAGCTCCGCAACCAACGCTTCGTGCACGGCGTTGAAGACTTCGGGCCGGGCCAGCGTGATGCGGGCCACACTGCGTGCATCGCGCGTGACAGTCAAGGTCTTCATGATCCGAGCGCCTGCACGAGTTCGGGCACCGCGGCAAACAGGTCGGCCTCCAGCCCGTAGTCCGCGATGCTGAAGATGGGTGCCTCCGGATCCTTGTTGATCGCGACGATCACCTTGGAGTCCTTCATGCCCGCCAGGTGCTGGATCGCGCCGCTGATGCCGGCGGCGATGTAGAGCTGCGGCGCGACGATCTTGCCGGTCTGGCCGACCTGCCAGTCGTTGGGCGCGTAGCCCGCGTCGACGGCGGCGCGGCTGGCGCCCAGGGCGGCACCGAGCTTGTCGGCCAGCGGCGTGAGCACTTCGTTGAACTTTTCGCTGCTGCCCATCGCGCGGCCGCCCGAGACGATGATCTTCGCGGCGATCAGCTCCGGCCGGTCACTCTTGGCGATCTCGCTGCAGAGGAAGCGGCTCCTGCCGCTGTCGGCCACCGCGGTGATCGTCTCGACTGTCGCGCCACCGCCGGAGCCTGCGGCGTCGAAGCCGGTGGTTCGCACGGTGATGACCTTGGTCGCATCGCTGCTCTGCACCGTGGCGATGGCGTTGCCGGCGTAGATCGGGCGCTCGAATGTGTCGGCGCCGATGATCTTGGTGGCGTCGCTGATCTGACCCACGTCGAGCAACGCGGCGACGCGGGGCGCGACGTTCTTGCCATGGGCCGTGGCGGGGAACAGCAGATGGCTGTAGTTCCGTGCCACCGCGAGCACCTGGGCCGCGACGCTTTCGGCCAGCTGCTCCTTGAGGCTCGCGCCGTCGGCGTGCAGCACCTTGGCCACGCCGGCGATCTGTGCGGCGGCCTGCGCTGCGCCCCGCGCGTTCTCGCCGGCCACCAGCACATGGACTTCGCCGCCGCATTGCAGGGCGGCGGTGACGGTGTTCAGCGTCGCGCCCTTGAGGGTGCCGTGGTCGTGTTCGGCCACGACGAGGACATTCACGAGTGCGGCCATCTCAGATCACCTTCGCTTCGTTCTTCAGCTTGTCGACCAGGGCGGCCACGTCGGCCACCTTGACGCCAGCGCCGCGCTTGGGCGGCTCGGCAACCTTGAGCGTCTTGATGCGCGGCGCAACGTCCACGCCGAGGTCCGCGGGCTTGACGATCGCCAGCAGTTTCTTCTTCGCCTTCATGATGTTGGGCAGCGTCACGTAGCGCGGCTCGTTCAGGCGCAGGTCGGTGGTGACCACCGCCGGCATCGCCATCGACAACGTCTCGAGGCCGCCGTCGATCTCGCGGGTGACCTTGAGCTTGCCGTCGGCGACCTCGACCTTGCTCGCGAAAGTTGCTTGCGGCAGATCGGCCAGCGCCGCGAGCATCTGGCCTGTCTGGTTGCAGTCGTCGTCGATGGCCTGCTTGCCGAGGATCACGAGACCCGGCTGCTCCTTGTCGACCAGCGCCTTGAGCAGCTTGGCGACCGCCAGCGGCTGCAGTTCATCGGCGCACTCCACCAGGATGCCGCGGTCGGCGCCGATGGCCATCGCGGTGCGCAGGGTCTCCTGGCACTGCGTGACGCCACAGCTGACGGCGATCACCTCGGTGGCCGCGCCTTTCTCCTTCAGCCGCACGGCCTCCTCGACGGCGATCTCGTCGAAGGGGTTCATGCTCATCTTGACGTTGGCGATGTCGACGCCGGTGCCGTCGGCCTTGACGCGCACCTTGACGTTGTAGTCGACAACCCGTTTCACGGGGACGAGGATCTTCATGGAATTTCCCTTTCAGCTTGCCTGGACGGCTTCGCACGTGGGGCGCGCACCCAGGCGACGGGTCACGGAGGTGGTCATCACGGTCGCCTCGCCATCGATGACGACGGTGTCGCCGACCCGGCAGGTGGTGGCCAGGACGGTACGCGCCCGGGCTTCGTCGATGCTCACCACCGTCACGGTCGCATGCACCGTGTCACCCGGCCGCACCGGCGCCTTGAAGCGCATCTGCTGGCCGAGGTACACCGTGCCCGGGCCGGGTAGGCGGTTCGCCACGGCGGCAGAGATCACGCTCGCGGTCAGGAAACCGTGCGCGATCCGTCCACCGAAGGTCGTTGTCTTCGCGAACTCCTCGTTCGTGTGCACGGCGTTGTTGTCGCCCGAGACACCGGCGAAGAGCACGATGTCGGCCTCGGTGATGGTCTTGGAATAGGTCGCGTGCATGCCGGGACGCAGGTCCTCGATGTCATAGCCGCCGATGTCGTTCATGGTGTTGCTTGCCTTCTGGTCACATGCCGGCGTAGGTGGGGCCACCGCCGCCTTCGGGCGTGACCCAGACGATGTTCTGCGTCGGGTCCTTGATGTCGCAGGTCTTGCAGTGCAGGCAGTTCTGCGCGTTGATCTGCAGGCGCTCGGTTTCTCCGCCCCTGCCTTCGTCGTCCTTGACGAACTCGTAGACGCCGGCCGGGCAATAGCGGCTCTCCGGTCCAGCGTAGCGGGCGAGGTTCACGCTCAAGGGCACTGCGGCATCCTTCAGCGTCAGGTGTGCCGGCTGGTCCTCGGCATGGTTGGTGTTGCTGACGAACACCGAGCTCAGGCGGTCGAAGCTGAGTTTGCCGTCGGGATTCGGGTAATCGATCCGCGAGCACTGTTCGGCCGGCAGCATGGCCTCGTGGTCGGCGCTTGTGTTGTGCAGCGTCCAGGGAGGCGTTGCGACGCCCAGCTTGGGCAGAAGCCATTGCTCGACGCCCGTCATCACCTGGCCGATGCGCGGGCCCTTCTTGAACCAGAGCTTGAAGTTGCGCTGTTGGTCGAGTTCCTGCTTCAGCCAGCTCTTCTCGAACGCCTCCGGGAAGGCGCTTAGCTCGTCGTGCGAGCGGCCGGAGGCCAGCGCCGGCGCGATGGCCTCGGCGCACAGCATGCCGCTCTTGATCGCCGCATGGCTGCCCTTGATGCGTGCCGCATTGAGGAATCCCGCATCGCAGCCCACCAGCGCACCGCCCGGGAAAATGAGCCGGGGCAGCGCCTGCGGTGTGCCGTTGTTGATGGCGCGCGCGCCGTAGCCGATGCGCTTGCCGCCCTCCAGGTGCGCGCGGATTGCGGGGTGCGTCTTCCAGCGCTGGAACTCCTCGAATGGGCTCAGCCACGGGTTGCGGTAGTCCAGGCCGACCACGAGGCCGAGCGTGACCAGGTTGTCCTTCAGGTGGTACAGGAAGCCGCCACCGAAGCTCTCGTCGGTCATGGGCCAGCCGGCGGTGTGAACGACCAGGCCCGGCTGCGCCTTCGCGGGGGCTATCTCCCACAACTCCTTGAGGCCGAGCGCGAAGCTCTGCGGGTCCTTCCCCTCGGCCAGCATGAAGCGCTCGATCAGCTGGCGACCGAGGTGGCCACGTGCGCCTTCGGCGAACACGGTGTAGCGGCCGAGCAGTTCCATGCCGAGCTGGAAGCTGTCGGTCGGCTCGCCGTTCTTGCCCAGGCCTTGGTGACCGGTGGCCACGCCCTTCACTCGGCCCTGTTCGTCGAATAGCACTTCGGCTGCGGCGAAGCCAGGGAAGATCTCCACGCCCAGGCTCTCGGCATGCGCTGCCAGCCACTTCACGACGTGGCCCAGTTGCACGACGTAGCAACCGTCGTTGTGCAGGTTGCGCGGCATCAGCCAGTCCGGCGCCCGGCGGCTGCCGGATTCGGACAGGAACAACACGTCGTCTCCGGTGACGGGTTGCAGCAGCGGCGCACCGAGCGATTTCCAGTCCGGCAGCAGCTCCGTCAGGGCGCGCGGGTCCATGACCGCACCCGACAGCGTGTGCGCACCCGGCTCCGCCCCTTTTTCAAGCACCACGACCGACGCGTCGGGAAGCAACTGCCTCACGCGGATCGCCGTGGCCAGGCCCGCAGGCCCGCCGCCGACGATCACCACGTCGACCTCCATCGCCTCGCGTGGACCGAAGCGCTCGATCAAGGCTGGCGAGCTCATGACTTCGCCGCGGGGCGCGCTTCGCGGATCGCGTGGACGGCTTCCGGGTTCACCAGGGTGCTCAGATCGCCCGCCTCTTCACCCAGCCAAGCGGAGCGCACCACGCGGCGCATCAGCTTCGAGTTGCGGGTGCGCGGCAGATCGGGCACGAAGACCACGGCGGCCGGCTTGAAGGCGCCACCCAGGCCAGCGGTCACGGCAGCCGACAGGACCTTGAGAGCAGACTCGCGATCGGTTTCGGGGCGTGCCACGCACAGACACACGACGGCCGTGCCCTTGATGGGGTCGGGCACGCCGATGGTGACGGCGTCTTCCAGCAGGCCCGTGGCCATCAGCAGCGCCTCGATCTCGGAAGGCCCGGTGCGCTTGCCGGCGATCTTGAGCGTGTCGTCGGAGCGGCCGTGCACGTACCACATGCCGTCGGCGTCGCGGCTCGCAAAGTCACCGTGCACCCACAGGTCGGGCAGGCGCGACCAGTAGCTGTCCAGGTAACGCTGGCGGTCGTGCCACAGGCCGCGCGTCAGACCGATCGTGGGCGTGCGCATCACCAGCTCGCCCGTGACGCCCATGGCAACGGATTCACCCGTGTTTGCGTCGACCACGTCGGCGCCCGTGCCCGGCACGGCGCCTGCGAAGGCGCAGGGTTTGAGCGGATGAATCACGGTACCGGTCAGGATGCCGCCCATCTCGGTGCCGCCTGAGAAGTTGAGCAGCGGCACACGGCGCTTGCCGATGCGCTCGAAGGTCCAGTCCCAAGCCTCGGGTGTCCACGGCTCACCGGTGGAGATCATCACGCGCAGCGAGCTCAGGTCGCGCTCGGCCAGCGTTTCGTCGGGCAGCGACATCGACAGCCGCGCGATCGTCGGCGCCAGACCCAGGTAGCTGACGCGATGGCGTTCGACCAGCCGCCACAGGCGGTCGGGCTGCGGGTAGTTCGGCGCGCCTTCGGCCAGCACCACGGTGGCGCCGACGAGCAGGCCGCCGAAGACAAGCATCGGTCCCACCAGCCAGCCCATGTCCGACATCCACAGGAAGCGGTCGCCGGCCTTCAGGTCCATGCAGATCGACAGGTCCAGCGCGGTCTTGATCGGGAAGCCGCAGTGCGAGTGCACGACGCCCTTGGGCTTGCCGCTGGTGCCCGAGGTGAACATCAGCAGGAAAGGGTCGTCGGCCGGCATGGATTCCGTCGGCACGGCGGCCACGTCGTCGGGCGCGGCGGCCGTCAGCTCGTCCCACCAGTGGTCGCGCCCGGGCGTCCAGTCGTGTGGTGCCGCCAGATGGCGCAGCACCACGACGTGGCGCACACCGGGGCACTGGGCCAGTGCCTGGTCGACAACCGCCTTCGCACCGACCGGCTTGCCACGCCGCGGCGAGCCATCGACGGTGATCACGGCCACGGCCCGGCCATCGGTCAGGCGCTGCGTGATGGCGTCGGCACCGAAGCCCGAGAACATCGGCAGCACGATGGCGCCGATCTTTGCCACGGCGAGCATCGCGGCGGCCGCATGCGGCACGTTGGGCAGGTACATGCCGACCACGTCGCCGCGGCCGACGCCGAGGCGACGCAGGCCCCAGGCGAGGCGGCTGGTCTCGCGGTCCAGATCGGCAAAAGTCCAGGTGGTGACCGCACCGTCTTCGCCCTCCCAGACCAGCGCGGTCTGCGCGTAGGACTCGGTGCCGCGCCGGCGATCCAGGCAGTTGATGACCACGTTGGTCTCGCCGCCCACGCACCAGTGCGCAAAGGGCTTGCCGTCGCCGAGGTCCAGCGCGCGCTCGTAGGGGGGCTCGAAGCGGTAGTCGAGGAAGCGGATCAGCGCGTCGTGAAACCACGCCGGGTCATGGCTCGCACGCTCGTTCAGCGCCTCGAAGCTGTCGACGCCCAGCGCACGCATGAAGCGGGTCAGGTTGGCCTGTTCAACTGTCGAGGCGTCGGGCCGCCAGACGATGTCGGAGGAGGTGGGGTTGTCGACTTGCATGGTGCGCAGTCCGATCGAGGGGTGAAGAAGCGTCGCGTTGGGGGCGGCGTCAGTTGAACGCGGCGATGCCGGTGATGGCGCGGCCGAGGATCAGCGCATGCACGTCGTGTGTGCCCTCGTAGGTGTTCACGACCTCGAGGTTGACCAGGTGGCGCGCCACGCCGAACTCGTCGCTGATGCCGTTGCCGCCGAGCATGTCGCGCGCCACGCGGGCGATGTCGAGCGCCTTGCCGCAGCTGTTGCGCTTCATGATCGAGGTGATCTCCACAGCGGCCGTGCCTTCGTCCTTCATGCGGCCCAGGCGCAGGCAGCCCTGCAGGCCGAGCGAGATGTCGGTCAGCATGTCGGCGAGCTTCTTCTGGATCAGCTGGTTCGCCGCGAGCGGGCGGCCGAACTGCTTGCGGTCCAGCACGTACTGGCGGGCGCGGGCGTAGCAGTCCTCGGCGGCACCCAGGGCACCCCAGGCGATGCCGTAGCGCGCGCTGTTCAGGCAGGTGAAGGGGCCCTTGAGGCCGCGCACTTCGGGAAAGGCGTTCTCCTCGGGGCAGAACACCTCGTCCATCACGATCTCGCCGGTGATGCTGGCGCGCAGGCCGACCTTGCCGTGGATGGCCGGGGCGCTCAGCCCCTTCCAGCCCTTCTCCAGCACGAAGCCGCGGATCTGGCCGCCGTCGTCCTTGGCCCACACGACGAACACGTCGGCGATCGGGCTGTTGCTGATCCACATCTTGCTGCCCGTCAGGCTGTAGCCGCCCGGCACCTTCTTGGCCCGGCTGATCATGCTGCCGGGGTCCGAGCCGTGGTTCGGTTCGGTCAAGCCGAAGCAGCCGATCCATTCGCCCGAGGCGAGCTTGGGCAGGTACTTCTGCTTGGTGGCCTCGTTGCCGAACTCGTTGATCGGCACCATCACCAGCGACGACTGCACGCTCATCATCGAGCGGTAGCCCGAGTCGACGCGCTCGACCTCGCGGGCGATCAGGCCGTAGGCGACGTAGTTCAGACCGGAGCCGCCGTAGGCCTCGGGGATCGTCGGCCCGAGCAGGCCGAGTTCACCCATCTCGCGGAAGATGGCCGGGTCGGTCTTCTCGTGGCGGAAGGCGTCCTGCACACGCGGCAGCAGCCGCTCCTGGCAGTAGGCGTACGCCGCGTCGCGGATCGCGCGTTCGTCGTCGGTGAGTTGCCCGTCCAGGGCCAGAGGGTCGGCCCAGTCAAAGGTATTGCGGTTGGAAGCCATGGCTGTCTCCTAGTCTTGCTTGGTCAGCTCGCGGCCGACGATGATTTGCTGGATCTGCGTGGTGCCTTCGTAGAGGCGAAGCAGGCGAACGTCTCGGTAGAAGCGCTCCACCGGGTACTCGTTGATGTAGCCCGCGCCGCCGTGCACCTGCACGCCGCGGTCGGCCACGCGGCCGGCCATCTCGGTGCAGAAGAGCTTGGCGCACGAAACGCGCATCGACACGTCGGGGTCCGACACATGGGCCGGCTTGCGGTCGAAGCGCTCGGCGACCTCGCGCACCAGTGCCCAGCCCGCGAGTAGCTCGGCCTGGCTGTCGGCCAGCATCGCCTGGATGAGCTGGAACTCGCCTAGCTTCTTGCCGAACTGCTTGCGCTCGCGGGCGTAGCGGGTCGACTCATCCAGCACGCGCTGCGCGATGCCGCAGGCCACGGCCGAGATGTTCAGGCGCCCGCGGTCGAGCACCTTCATCGCGGTCTTGAAGCCCTGGCCGGGCACGCCACCGATGATGCTCGCGGCCGGCACACGCACGTTTTCCAGGATCACGTCGCAGGTCATCGTGCCGCGCTGGCCCATCTTCTTGTCCTTCTTGCCGAGCTTGATGCCGGGCAGATTGGCGGGGACGATGAAGGCCGAGACGCCGGACGCCCCAGGCCCTCCGGTGCGCGCCATCAGCGTGAAGGCCCCGGCGCGCGGCGCGTTGGTGATGAAGCGCTTGGTGCCGTTGAGCACGTAGTGGTCGCCGTCGGCCTTGGCGCTCGTCTTCAGCGACGCCGCGTCCGAGCCGGCGTCGGGCTCTGTCAGTGCGAACGACATGACCAGCTCGCCGCTGGCGACGCGGGGCAGGTAGTCGGCCTTCTGCTCGGTCGTGCCGTCCATCAGGATGCCTTGCGAGCCGATGCCGATGTTGGTGCCGAACACCGACCGGAAGGCCGGCGCAGTGCGGCCGAGCTCGAAGTTGACCTGCACCTCCTGGCTGACCGACAGGCCGATGCCGCCGAACTCCTCAGGCACCGTCAGGCCGAACAGGCCCAGTTCCTTCATCGCCTCCACCAGTTCAGGCGGGACCTCGTCGTGCTCCTCGAGGTGGTTCTCGGCGGGCACCAGCTGCTCGCGCACGAAGCGCTGCACGGTGGACAGCAGGATGTCGAAGGATTCGTTGTCGAGCGCCATGGTCATGCTCTCTTTGCGTTCGATGGGTGGCTCGATCACTCGAGGACGATCTTGCGGTCCTTGATGAGGGCCGACAGCGTCTTGCCCTCCGCGACCAGCAGTTTGCGGAAGTCGGGCGTCGCCACTGCCACCGGCTCGGCGCCGAGGCTGTTGAAGCGCTCCTTGAGCGCGGGCGCCGCAACGGCCTTGGCCAGCTCGCGCGACAGGCGCTCGCTGACCTCTGCGGGCAGGTTGTTCGGCGCCCAGACGCCGAACCAAATGTCCAGGCTCGCGTTCTTGATGCCGAGGTCGGCATACGTGGGCGCGTCCGGGAAGAACGGCGACTTGCGGTCGCTGGCTACGCCCAGCAGTTTGACCTTGCCGGCCTTGATATGCGGGAACGCGATGCCTGGATCGAAAACGAAGTCAGCCTGGCCGGCCATCACGTCCTGCAGGGCCGGTGCCGAGCCGCGGTACGGCACGTGCGTGACGAAGGTGCCGGTGCTCTGCTTGAACAACTCGCCGGCCAGGTGAGGCGCGGTACCCGCGCCCGAGGACGCGTAGTTCAACTTGCCAGGCTGGGACTTCGCCAGCGCAGCCAGGTCCTTGACGGTCTTGGCCTCGAGCGTCGGCTTGGCCACCACGTACATTTGCATGCGGCCGATGCCCATCACCGGCGTCAGGTCGCGCGAGGGCAGCACGTTGGACTTGAACAGGAACGGGTTGGCCGTCTCGACCGAGGTCGGCGCCACCAGGATGGTGTAGCCGTCCGCCGTGGCGCGCGCTACTTCACCGACGCTCAGGTTGCCGCTCGCGCCCGGCTTGTTGTCGACGATGACCGGTTGCCCCAGCGACTCCGTGAGCGCCTGCGCCAGAGCGCGCGCCATGACGTCCGTGCCACCGCCAGGCGCGAAGCCGACCACCAGGCGGATGGACTTGTTCGGCCACGCGGCTTGCTGGCTTGCTGCTGGCAGGCTTGCACCTGCCAGCAGCGCCGCCGCGCAGGCGACGAGCCGGCGACGCGACTTGGAGTGAGCGATCGAGGTCATGGTTGTCTCCGGGCTGTGGCTTGTGCAAGCGGGCGGCTACTTCGCGTACTTGCGGAAGTCGGGCTTGCGCTTTTCCTTCAGCGCATTGACGCCTTCGCGCGACTCGTCGGTGTCGTAGTACAGCTTCAGTGCGTACATGCCCAGTCCGGCGATTCCGCTCTGGTGGGCGGTGTCCATGTTGAAGCTGCGCTTGGCGATGGCGATCGCGGTCGGGCTGCGTTCGCAGATCGTCTCGGCCCATTCCTGCACGGTGGCATCCAACTGCTCGTGCGGCACGCAGATGTTGGCCAGGCCCATCGTCACGGCCTCGGCGCCGGAGTAGCGCTTGTTCAGGTACCAGATCTCGCGCGCCTTCTTCTCGCCGACCACGCGGGCGAGGAAGGCGGTGCCGTAGCCGGGGTCGACCGAACCCATCTTCGGGCCGACCTGGCCGAAGATCGCCTTCTCGGAGCAGATCGTCAGGTCGCAGATCGTGCACAGCACGTTGCCGCCGCCGATCGCGAAGCCCTGCACGCGGGCGATCACGGGCTTGGGCACGTCACGGATCGCGGTGTGCAGCTCTTCCATCGGCAGGCCGATGGTGCCGCGACCGTCGTAGTTGCCGTCGTGGGCCGACTGGTCGCCGCCAGTGCAGAACGCCTTCTCGCCGGCGCCGGCCAGCACGATGCAGCCGACGTTGCGGTCGTAGCCCGCCTTGTTCAGGGCCTTGATGATCTCGTCGCAGGTCGTGCCGCGAAACGCGTTCATCTTGTCCGCGCGGTTGATCGTGATCCAGGCCACGCCGTTGCGGTTCTCGTAGAGGATGTCTTGGAAGTCCATGGGGAAAGTCTCCGGTGGGTTGGTGGTGGCCGAGGTCAGCCGTTCATCGTCAGGCCGCCCGACACGCTGAGCACCTGGCCGGTGACGAAGGCGGCGTCGTCGCTGGCGAAGAAGACGATGGCACCCGGCAGGTCGCCGGGCTGGCCGATGCGACCGAGCGGGATGGAGCGCGTGAACGCTTCCATCAGCTTCTCAGGATTGCCTGCGCCTTCCTTGTAGTCGGCGAACAGCGCGGTGTCGGTCGGGCCGGGGCAGACGACGTTGACGGTGATGCCGTGGCGCGCATGTTCGCGGGCGATGGTCTTGGAGAACGACACCAGGCCGCCCTTGCAGGCTGCGTAGACCGCTTCGCCCGAGGAGCCGACACGCGCCGCATCCGAGGCGATGTTGACGATGCGACCCTTCTTGCGTGCGGCCATGCCGGGCAGCACCGCGTGGTGCATGTGCAGTGCGCCGGTCAGGTTAATGGCGATCAGCTTGTCCCACTGCGCAGGTTCGGTCTTGGTGAACGGCTTGAACACGTCCCAGCCTGCGTTGTTGACCAGCACGTCGATGGGCCCCAGCGTCTTCTCCGTCACGGCGACGGCGGCGTCGACGCTGGCGCGATCGGTGATGTCGCAGCGGAAGGCCTGGGCGCGGCCGCCTTCGGCGCGGATGGCGGCTGCGACCTTCTCGCCGGCCTCGAGATTGAGGTCGAATACGGCGACCTTTGCACCCTCGGCGGCGAAGCGGCGGCAGGTGGCGCCGCCGATGCCGCCGCCACCCCCGGTGACGACGACGGTTTTGTCCTGGAAGCGTTGCATCATGTTCCTTTCGGTGGGGTTGGTGGCGAAGCGACGGATCGCTTGCTGGAGTTTATTAGGTAAATATGTTGACGCAACTGTAGTTGCACTCGACTTCATGCGCAAGCACAATCTTGCATATCGACATCATGGAAAACCCTATGTCCACCAATGAAACAACGAAGACCGAACTGGCCAACCGGCTTTTCTTTCGGCTCTATCAATGTGCAAACATGTTGCACAAAACAGGCTCACGGGCTGTCGAGGCCGAGGGCCTGACGACGCAGCAGTGGGCCGTGCTGGGCGCGCTGTCGCGCGAGAAGACGCAGGGCGGCATGAGCATCGGCGACCTGGCCCGCTACCTGATGGTGAGCCGGCAGAACCTCTCGGGCCTCATCAGCCGCATGGAGCGCGACGGGCATGTGGCAATCGCGCCCGACGGGCAGGACCGACGCTCGCGGGTGGTCACGATGACGGAATCCGGGCGCCATGTGTGGCAGGCACTGGCGCTGCCGAAGATCCACGCCTACTACGAGGAGATCCTGGGCGACTTCTCGGTCAACGACGTCACCCACATGCTGCACTACCTGCTCAAGATGCTTGAGAACATGCAGCGGGTGGATCAGGATTGGGTTGGGGCGGCCGAAGAGGAGGGTGCGGCGCCATAGCGTCCGGCACCTTGGGAAGATGGCAGTCCTCCGCCTTGCGAGGCATTGACCGGCGTGCGGCAGGTCGCGTCAGGCAGAAAAGCCCGTTCTGAAATTTGACGGGCACCGCGATGTCAACGCGTTGCACATCTTCGAGCTGGCGCTGGGCGTGCCGATTCAGCGCTTCAAGCGGCCAACACTGGGAGAGGGCTGCGCTGCGACCACCCGGCATGTCCAGCGCGACGGCCGGGTGGTGCTCGGCGAGCACGTCGGCGCGCTGCGGATCTACCAGGAACGTCTGGCCAGCGAAGAGTTGGCTGGTAGTACATGCATGGGGACTTTGCGTGACAGCGATGGAAAGGCGCCAGGGGCATGGCGCCCATTCGCCGGTGCCAACGCTCGCTTCCTCGGAACCGGCCGCCGGACTGTCGGACTACGCCGAGCTGCGCTGCGTCAGCCACTTCAGTCTCCTGTTAGGGGTGAGCCAGCCCGAGGAACTTGTCGAGGGTGCGCACATGCAAGGCTACCGCGCGCTTGCGCTCACGCGCCCAACAACCGGCAGGTCGGTCAGACCGCCAGGATCGTCGCGGTCAACAAGGATCCGGAAGTCCCGATCTTCAGCGTGGCCGGCGCGCGGCGTGATCACCGTGGCTTTTTAACCGCCGCTCAGTGCCATCACGATGGCCACGAAGTCGGTCGGCTGAAGCGCGTGGCCCAGATCGCGCACGCCCAGGCCGTTGACGAAGATGCGCATGTTCGGACGCAGCCGGTCCTGTTCGTCGACGACGCGAAAACGCAGGCCGGGGTAGCGCCGATCGAGGTCGGAAAAAAGCACGAGCAGCGTGTCACCGGTCGCCTCCACCTGCGACACACCGGTGTAGGAGCGCAGCGCGCTCGGGACCAAGACCCTCACGTCGGTCCTTTATCTCGGCGCCGCCACTTCGACCGCATAGACCTCCGGCAGGTGGCGGGCGATGCAGGCCCAGCGTGCACCGCCATCGTGCCCGATCCACAGCTCGCCGCTGGTGGTGCCCAGGTACAGCGCGGGCGCCGGCAGCGTGTCCGACGTCATTGCCTGGCGCTTCACGGTCCACCAGGCCTGCCGCTGCGGCAGGCCCTGGTCCAGCCGCTGCCAAGTCTGTCCGCCATCACGTGTGCCGTAAGCTGCCGGCCGGCCGGCCGGGCTGGTGCGGGGCCAGACGTCGGTGCCATCCATCGGGAACACCCAGGCGGTGTTGGCATCGTGCGGATGCACCACCATCGGAAAGCCGATGTCGCCCACGTCGGCGGGCATGCTGCGGCCGATGCGTTGCCAGGCTGTGGCCGGGCGGTCGAGCCGGTAGACGCCGCAGTGGTTCTGCTGGTACAGGCGATCGGGGTGGCTGGGACAGATGCGCACGCAGTGGGGGTCGTGGAAGGTCACGTTGGCGGCGTCGAAGCCATCCACCACCTGCATGCCCTCGATCAGCGTCGACCAGCTGCGCCCCGCGTCGCGTGACTCGTGCACGCCGCCGCCCGACATGCCGAACAGCAGGTGTGCGGGGTCGCGCGGGTCCACGATGATGGAGTGCAGCTTGGGGCCATCCGGCGTGCCGTCCTGCACCGTGCCCATCCACTCGCGAAACTGCGGGTCGTCATTGACGGCCGGCAGGGGGGCCCAGCTCACGCCACCGTCCTCGGAGCGGAACAGGCCCTGCGGCGAGGTGCCGGCGTACCAGGTGTCGCGCTCGCTCGCGTGGCCAGGCGTCAGCCAGAAGGTGTGGTCCACCGCGCGCGCCGGCAGGCTGTTCGACGGTTTGTCGAAGGCCGGCGGCCGGTGGGCTTCCTTCCAGGTCTGGCCCAGGTCGGTGGATCGGAATACCGTCGGCCCCAGGTGGCCGGTCTTGGCTGCGGCCAGCAGGGTGCGGCCGTCGCGCGGGTCAAGCTGTACATGGCTGATGTTGTGGCCCAGGAAGTGCGGGCCGTCCGCCGTCCAGGCGTTGCGCTGCGAGTCTCCATGGAACAGCCAGGCGCCCTTGCGTGTGGCGACCAGCAGCACCAGGCCGGATGACGATGGATTCATGACAGGCACTCCGTGAATGCTGCGACCGTACGGCTCGGCGAGGCGACCGAGGTCTGCTCGGCTGTACGACGGATGTGCCGGCCGCCGGTGGACACGTGATCAAGGGGGAGATCCAGCAAGATGTCAAGCGATATCGCAGGACTCGCCGATGAATTTAGCCGATCAATGCCTCAGGCGGGGGCTGGCTACCGGCTCTGTCGTCCCCAGCTTCTGTGGACAAGTCTGTGGTCTGTACCCGCATGGGTGTCGTAAGTCCTTGCCAGGCCGGGGATCTCACTAAATTGCCACAAAAGTGGGCACCGGGTGCCCGAGGGGGGCGTGCCGATGGGCGCGGGCACTCGGGAAGCCCGGCTGTCACCGCTGTGGTCAACCGGCGCCCGCACGCCGCGCCGCCGTGGCGGTGTAGGGCAGCAGCGCCTTGGCCGCTTCGATGCGCAGCGCCAGCGGCACGCTGGCATCGTTCATGACCCCCAGCAAAAAGCCCTGGGGGTCGAGCCCGGCGCCCGGCATCGCTCCATGCGCTGTGTCGCGGCCCGTGTCGCGGGTGGCGGTCGGGTCGGCCTGCGGCGGGGCGGTGGGCGGGTGGAGTTGGGCGACGGCAGCGGCCCAGGCCGCCGGTGTGGCGCTGTGCAGGCCACGCAGCAGCTGGGCCTGGCCTTCATCGCTGGGCGGGCCGTCGAGCCAGGGGCTGTCGGCGAACACCGGCGCGAGGTCCTGGGCCACGAAGACCGACCAGCGGTCGGTGGACCCCTGCCGGGCCGGCACCGGGCACGCATGCACGGGGATGTCCGGGTCGGCTGGGCTGCCTGGCCTGGGCATCAGTCTCACCCGGTGGGGTGCGACATTGGCCAGATAGCGTTGGCGCAGGGCGTCCAGGAAGGCCTGGGCTTGCACGATGTCGACCGCCTCTACCAGCGAGAACCAGAGTTGCAGGCCGTCGGTGCCCGAGACGGCGATGGCGGGAGCGGGCAGCCCCAGATCCGCCTGGGCGCCGAGCCAGGCCCGGGACAGCAGGTCCCAGTCTGCCGGCCGGGCCAACTCCAGCACCAGGGCACGCACCCGGCCTTGGGTATCGACCAGATCGCACGGCGCCGTGGCGGCGCCGTGGCCGGCGGCCGGTGCTGGGAGGTAGAGGCGGCGGAATTCGGCCTGCAGTCGGTTCATGGTGTGTGGTTCAGGGCGGACACCGGGCCAGCGCCCGGTAGCCCGGGGTCGGCTACAGATCGGCCAGCACGCCGGTCGAGGTGGCGACCGCGGCCAGCTTGCCGTCCGGGTTGTACAGCGAGGCGTCCAGGAAGGCGACGCGTTTACCACGCCGGATCACCCGGCCCTCGACGCGGCCCTCGCCCGGCCCCACCTTCTCGTAGAAGCTGACCTTGATCTCCAGGCTGAACACGGTCTGCCGGTGTTCGGTGTCGTGGATGACCGCGTGTGCCATCGCGGCGTCCAGCCACGCGGTGATGAAGCCGCCCTGGGCGATGGTGCCGTTGGTGTGGCAATACTCGCGCCTGACCGTGAACGCCGCGCTCGCCACACGGCGCTCGGGGTCCCAGTCGGTGACGTGGAAATTGCCCATCGATTCACTCAGGGCCTTGCCTGAGCGGATCCGTTCGTCGAGGTCGTCGTCCATGGGTCTGCTGCATCGGGGGGAATCGCAGCGATTGTGGCCGCTTCGGCGCCGCGCCGCAGCGGCCCGCCCGAGGGATCAGGCCCGGGCGCGGGCACGCCGCTGCTGCAGGCCCAGGCCGGCCAGGCCCAGGGCGAGCAGGCCCCAACTGGCGGGCTCGGGCACGGCCGGCATCGGCGTGGACGGCGTCACCGTCACCTGCAGCGACTGCAGCTGCGTCAGCGTGGTGGTGTGGAAGCCGTAGATGTTGGGCGTGATGATGCCCATGCCGCCATTGGCCGCGCCGAAGGCGTCGGTCAGCAGCGGCACGCCGGCGCTGGTCTGCGGCGAGTTGTAGAACGCGAAGTACAGGCCGACGGTCTTCATGATCTCGGTCTGGGTGGCGTCGTGGTACAGCGGATCGTCGTCTTCGCCGCAGACGCCGCCGGGGGTGGCGCAGACATTGGCCGTCGGCGCCGTGACGGTCAGGTCCGAGGGGTACAGCTGCACCGACAGGCCCTGGGGATAGGGCGAGCCCGAGCCCTGGAAGGTGGTGTTGTTGACAACGATGCCCAGCGCAGCCGCACGCATCACGGTGCCGCTGGCAAACACCACCTCCAGGCCGCTGCCGCCGTTATAGAACTGCGTGCTGCCGGTCCAGACCGAGGGCGGAAACAGGGCGGCATTCGGCACGCCGGCCGGCCACACCGCGGCCTGCACCGGGTCGATGATCGAGAAGCTGCCGCGGTACGACTGCGATCCGCCGGCCACGTTGTAGATGCCGCTGAAGTCGTAGACCTGGCTGTCGGCCAGGGCGGGCAGCGCCAGGCTCAGGGTGGCCGCGGCCAGGGCCAGGCGGGAGAGGATCGGTTTCACGCTGGGGCGCTTTCTGCTGGAGGATGCCGCCGCACGATACCGAGCCAGCTGAACCGAAGCTGAAGCGGCTACCCCGCAAGCCGGGGGGCGGTGCGGCCCGCGGCCGCATCGACTCAATCGCGCCGCCGGAAGGCCAGCCAGCCCGCCACCACAGTGAAGGTCAGCACGATCAGGGCCACGATCAGGAAACCGTGCTTGCTGTCGGCCAGTGGGATGCCCCCGACGTTCATGCCCAGCAGGCCGGCGATTATGTTGATCGGCAGCGCCAGCACCGTCACCACCGTCAGCGTGAACACGCTGCGGTTGGTCTGCTCGCCCACCTGGGCGGCGATCTCTTCCTGCAGCAGCTTGATGCGCTCCTGCAGCGCGGCCAGGTCGCGCAACACCAGCGAGAACTCCTCGGTGCTTTGCCGCAACTCGTCCAGGTCATGCCCGGCGATCCAGGGTGGCGGTTGCCGCAGCAGGCGGAACAGCGCACCGGGCTCCGGCGCCAGCAGGCGCTGCAGGCGCACCAGCACGCGTCGCAACTTGCCCAGGTCGGCCCGCTTGCGCTGCAGCTGGCCCAGCTGCAGGCTGTCCTCGATCACGTCGACCTGGCCGGTGGCGTCGCGCACGATGCGCACCAGCACGTCCCCCTGGTCGTGCAGCAGGTGGTTGAGCAGCGCCACCGAACTGTCGAAACGGCAGCCTTCCTTGACCGCCTGGCGCAGCCGGTCAATCGAGCGCAGCGGGTGGCTGCGGGCGCTGATGGCCAGGCGCTCGCTGACAGTCATCCACAGCGACGCGATCTCCGAGGGCTCGAACGAGAACTCGTAGGCCACGTCGTTGACCACCGCGATCAGGGTGTCGGCGGCGTCCTCGATGCGGGTGGAGCGCGAGCCCTCGCGCAGGGCCTCGAAGAACTCCGGCGCCAGCGTCAGGTGGCTGCGCATCCAGGACTCGGCCGCCGCGTCGGCCAGGTTGAAATGCAGCCAGACGAAGTCACGCTGCCCGGGCGGTGCCGGCGTGGCCAGCCAGCCCAGGGCCTCGTCCAGCGACAGCGGCCGGCCGGGCGCGTCGGCCGCGAACAGGAAGCCGCAGATCAGGCCGTTGCGGTCCGAACCGTAAGGGGTGGGCAGGGGCTTGTTTTCCACCGGCGCGATTGTGCCTGTCCGGCCTTTGACGCTGCGCAAGCCGTTGCCACTTTCAACGGCCGCTTCACCGCGTTGTCATGCCGCATTTCCACACTGCCCCGATGTCTGCCAACCAGGTCGCACCATGAACAAGCTGGACGCCGTGGCGTCGCTCGGGCAATCGCCGCTGCTGCAGCCCGCCCGCCTGCGCGCCGCGCTGAAGGCCAACGACCGGCTCAAGCTCTACCTGACCGTGCTGCAGGCGGCCGACACCCATGCCGCCGCGCCCGACCGCATCGCGCTGGACCTCAGCCGAGAGATCAGTGCGGCCGACATTGCACAGCGCGAGCAGGCCGAGTGGCTGCGCGAGCTGCCTGCCAGCGCCACGCGCCAGGGCTCGGCCCTGCTGCTGCCCGATCTGGGCCGCCTGGCCGGCTACCTGCACGACGACCTGGCAACCATGGCGCGGCCTGTGCTGTGCGACGATGGCGCGGCAACCGGCACGGACTCTGCGGCCAGCGCCGCGCTGGCCGGCCGCGTGGCGCACTGGCAGGCCTGGCTGCAGGGCCTGGCCGCCCCAGCTGGCCAGGCCCTTGACGGCAGCGCCCTCGCGCAGCTGACCGGTGGCCGGCGCGGCCACGGCGACAGCCTGCACCTGACGGTGATGGACCTGCACAAGGCCTTGAACCAGCTGGCCGCCACCCTGGCCGGCGACACCGTGGACGGCGCCCATGTGTGGCAGCTGGCCGCCGATGGGAGCGACCGGCGGCCGGTGGCCGCCTTCATGCGCGGGCTGCAGCGCACCCAGGCGCTGCGGCTGGACCACCCCGGGCTGGAGACCGCCGCCACCCGCGACGGTGCGCGGCTGCTGATCCAGAACGACATCGGCACCAACGACGCCCATGTGCTGGTACTGCAGGTCGAGGGCCAGCGCATTACGCTGACCTATTCCGACCTGCACCGCCAGCGTTTCGCCTTCTTTCAGGCCTTGCTGGCCGAGGTGGGCGCCAGCTGGTCGGCGGTGCAGGCGCGCACCAGCGCCGGGCTGAACGACGGCGAGCCCTACCACGTGGGCACGGCCAGTTTCGAGGCCGCCGACGAGGATGCCCTGGACCGGCAGCTGGAAGGCATTGCCGCACGCATCGTCTTCCTGATTGACTGGAACCGCGCCCGCAAGCGGCTGCTGGCTTTTGTCGACAAGGACGGTGCGGTGGCCGTGCTACGCGAGGCGGCACGGCGCGAGGCCGGCCACATGGCCTGGTTGCAGGCCGGCGGCGAGCGCCTGGTCTGGAACGCCATGGCGGCGCAGGGCGAGGCGGTGTTCCGCCTCGGCGACCGGCTGGACGAGGTGCTGGGCGCCACCGAGGCGGTGGACCTGCTGACCGAACTGCTGGTGCTGGCCAGCCAAGCCGTGCAGCGTCGCCAGCCGGTGGCCCTGGTGGCCGACGAGGCCCGGCTGCTGCTGGCACGCCGGTTGCTGGGCCGGCGCAGCGAATTTGCGCTGCTGGAGGAGCATGCCGGCCTGTGCCACGCGCTGGCCCAGGCCCTGCGCGACGGCCTGGCCCATGGCGTCGAGCGTGACGCCGTGGCCGCCAACGACCTGGCGGCCCGGGCCAAGACCTGGGAGCGCCAGGCCGACCACCTGGTGATGCAGGCCCGCGCCCGGGCCGAGCGCCAGCCGGCCTGGCAGGTCTTCGCCCGGCTGATCGAGCGCTCCGACGACGTGGCCGACGCGCTGGAGGAGGCTTCCTTCGTGCTCAGCCTGGTCGCCGACGACCACCACCACGACTGGGGCAAGGCGGTGCGGGCTGCCGTGCAGGCGTTGGCCGATGCAGTGCTCACCGCCACCCAGGACCATGTCAAGGCGCTGGCCGTGGCCAGCACGCTGGGTGAGGGCAGCGACGCCACCGACCAGGACGACTTCCTGGCCGCCTCCTGGCGCGTGCTGCAGGCCGAGCGCCAGTGCGACGCGCTGCTGCGCAGCGCGCGCCGCGCCCTGGCGCGCGAGGTCAGCGACGCCGCCTCGCTGCTGCTTGGCAACGAACTGGCCGCGGCGCTGGAACAGGCCTCCGACGCCCTGCTGGCGCTCGGCTACGGCCTGCGCGAGCAGGCGTTCCGCCGCATCGGGAGGCCGGCATGACGGCCCGTCGCCCGCCGCCGCCTCTGTCGGTCGATGCAGGTCCCGCGCCGGTGCTGATCGGCTGTGGTGAGACCGGTCCGGTGCCGCCGCCCGAGGCTATTGGCTTCAAGGCCCACAACTTGGCGCGCATGGCCGGGCTGGGCCTGCCGGTGCCGCCCGCCTTCGTGCTGGGTACGGCCTGGTGCACCCGGCCCCAGGCCGTGCTGCCGGCGCTGTGGCAGCCGGCACTGGCGGCGCTGGCGCGGCGCACCGGCCTGCGCTTCGGCGACGCACGGCGGCCGCTGCTGTTGTCGGTGCGCTCGGGCGCGCCGGTGTCCATGCCCGGCATGATGGAGACGCTGCTCAACATCGGCCTGAACGAGGCCACGCTGCACGGCCTGCTGCGGCTGTCGGGCAACCCGCGGCTGGCCTGGGACGCCTACCGCCGGCTGATTGCCGGCTACGGCGAGGTGGTGCTGGGCGTGGAGGCCGCGGCCTTCGATGCCGATCTGGCCGCCGTGGCCGGCGCGTGCAGCGAGCGGGCGCTGGACTTCACCCAGCTGCGCCAACTGGCGCAGCGCCACCTGGCCACCGTCGAGCGGCTGGCCGGACGGCCCTTTCCGCAGAACCCAATGGACCAGCTCGACGGCGCCATCCAGGCGGTGTTCGGTTCCTGGTCGGCCGCCAAGGCCGTCGCCTACCGCCGGCTCAAGGGGCTGGACGAGACCATGGGCACGGCGGTGACGGTGCAGCGCATGGTCTTCGGCAATGCCGGGGGTGGGTCGGGTGCAGGCGTCGGCTTTACCCGCCACCCGTCCACCGGCGATGCCGCGCCCTGGGTCGACTTCCTGTTCAACGCCCAGGGCGAGGACGTGGTGTCGGGTCGGCGCAGCGCGTTGGGCCATGACGAGCTGGCCAGTGTCGCGCCGGCGGTGTGGCAGGAACTGCTGGCCGCCACCCGGCGGCTGGAGTCGGCCTTCGGCGACATGCAGGACTTCGAGTTCACCGTCGAGGAGGGCCGCTTCTACCTGCTGCAGACACGCAGCGGCAAGCGCACGCCGCAGGCCGCCGCGCGCATCGCGCTGGACCTATTTGACGCCGGGCTCATCGACCGCGACGAGGCGCTGCGCCGCACCGCCGGCCTGGATGCGGCGGCACTGACGCTGGCCCGCGTGGTCGCCACCGACCGTGATGGTGGTGATGGCCAGCCCGGCGCGCTGCGGCCACTGGCCCACGCGGTGAGCGCCTGCACCGGCGTGGCGGTGGGCGAGATCGTGCTGGACGAGGCGGCGGCCCGGGCGCGCCGCGCGGCCGGCGCCAGCGTGCTGCTGCTGCGCCAGGACGCCGAGACCAGCGACATCGCGGCGCTGGACATCGCCGCGGGCCTGCTGACCGCGCGCGGAGCACGCACCGCGCATACGGCGGTGGTGGCGCGCCAGCTCGGCAAGGTCTGCCTGGTGGGCTGCGACAGCCTGCGCATCGACCTGGCGCGGCGCCGCGTGCAACTCGGCGGGCAGGCCTTCGGCGAAGGCGAGACGCTGACGCTGGACGGCAACAGCGGCGCCATCTACCAGGGCGTGGCCCGCACCGTCAGCCAGGCTGATCCGGCCCTGCTGCAGCGTCTGGCGGCGCTGCGCGCGCCAGCAGGCTGAAGGCCGCGCGCGCGGCCACCCGTCCCTCGTCGGTGGGCACCACCCAGACCTCGGCGCGGCTGTCGCCGGTGTGCAGCGCGGCCACCGCCGTGCCGCGCGCGGCGCGGTTGCGCTCCTCGTCCAGCCGCAGGCCCAGGAAGCCCAGGCCCTGCACCACGGCACAGCGCAGCGCCGCGTCGTGCTCGCCGATGCCGCCGGTGAAGGCCAGCAGGTCGACGCCGCCCAGCAGCGCCACCAGGGCCCCGGCCTCGCGCAGGATGCGGTGGGTGAACAGCGCGATCGCCTCCTGCGCCGCGTCACTGTCGCTGGCGCGCAGCGTGCGCAGGTCGGCCGACAGGCCGGACACGCCCTTCAGGCCCGATTGCTCGTAGAGCAGGCACTCCACCTGCTGCAGGCTCCAGCCCTGGCGCCACAGGTGCAGCAGCACGCCGGGGTCGAGGCTGCCGCTGCGGGTGCCCATCATCAGCCCGTCCAGCGCCGAAAAACCCATCGTGGTGGCCACCGACCGGCCCTGCACTGTGGCGCACAGGCTGGCGCCGCTGCCCAGGTGCATCAGCAGCGCACGGCCGCCGGCGCGGGGGGTCAGCGTGGCCAGCGTGTCGGCCAGGTACTGGTAGGACAGGCCATGGAAGCCGTAGCGCCGCAGCCCCTGGGCCGCCAGCGCCGGTGGCAGCGGCAGGCGGCGCTCCAGCGGTGGCAGCGTGGCATGGAAGGAGGTGTCGAAACAGCCGATCTGCGGCAGGCCGGGTAGGGCGCGCCGGAAGGCCATCACCCCGGCCAGGTTGTGCGGTTGGTGCAACGGGGCCAGCGGCGCCAGCGCCATCAGCTGGGCGACCAGGTGGTCGGTGAGCGGCACCGGCGCGGCGCAGACCTCGCCGCCATGCACGATGCGGTGGGCCACCGCGCACAGCCGGGTCGCGCGCTGGCGCGCCAGCCGCTGCAGCAGCGTGGCCAGCGCCGCGTCGAACGGCGCCTGCCCGGGCGCCACGGCCAGTGCCTGCGCCGGCTCGTCGCCGATCTGCCCGCGCGGCTGGCCACCGTGCTCCAGCCCCGAGAACTGGCCCAGCAGGCGCGCCGGGCCCTGGGCGCCGTACAGGCCGAACTTGAGTGACGACGAGCCGGCGTTGACCGCCAGCACCTGGTCGGCCGTGTCGGTGCGCGGCGGCGCCGGCCGCTGGCCGGTCAACAGGGCGCAGACCATCTCAGCCCGCCTCGCCCGCCGGGCCGCCGCGGCGGGCCTGGCCCCAGGCCACCAGGGCCGCCAGCGCCGCCGAGGCCAGCCGCGAGGCGGCGCTGTCGGCGCGGCTGGTCAGCGCGATGGGCACACGTGCGCCCAGCACCACGCCGCAGCTGGCGGCGCCGGCCAGGTAGTCCAGCTGCTTGGCCAGCATATTGCCGGACTCCAGGTCGGGCACCATCAGGATGTCGACCGCGCCGGACACCGGCGAGTGGATGCCCTTGATCTGCGCGGCCTCGGCGGAGATGGCGTTGTCGAAGGCCAGCGGGCCGTCCAGCACGGCACCGCTGATCTGGCCACGGTCGGCCATCTTGCACAGCGCCGCGGCGTCCAGCGTCGACTGCAGCCGCGGTGTCACCGTCTCCACCGCCGACAGCAGCGCCACCTTGGGCAGGGTCAGGCCCAGCGCATGGGCCAGCGTGATGGCATTGCGCAGGATGTCGGCCTTGTCGGCCAGCGTGGGGCTGATGTTGATGGCCGCGTCGGTGACCAGCAGTGGCCGTGGGTAAGCCGGTACCTCGAAGCGGAAGACATGCGACAGCCGCCGCCCGGTGCGCAGCCGTGGCTCGGCGATCACCGCATGCATCAGCTCGTCGGTGTGCAGGCTGCCCTTCATCAGCATCGCCACCTGGCCGTCGGCGGCCAGCGCGGCGGCCCGATCGGCCGCGGCGTGGCTGTGCACCACGTCGTCCAGCGTGATGCCGTCCAGCGACAGCCCGAGTGACCGGGCCAGCGCCTCCAGGCGGGCCGCCGGGCCCACCAGGCGCGGCACGATCAGGCCGTGGGCGGCGGCTTCCAGCGCACCGCGCAGCGATGTCTCGTCGCAGGGATGGACCACGGCGCAGGGCACGGCGGCGCCGCGGTCGGGCCCCTGCACCAGGCCCTGCACCCAGGCCGCCAGCCGGGCCTCGGGGTCGAACAGGTGCAGCGTGGGCATGATCACCCGCGGCCGCAGCACCTTGGCCGAGGGCGCACGCACCAGCGCCTCGCCGGTCACCACCGGCTCGCCGCGCTGGTTGAGCACCTGGCAGTCCAGCGTGACGTTGTGCGTGGTGTCGTCCTTGGCCAGCACGGTGGCGATGACGGTCAGCGTGTCGCCCACCCGCACCGGGCGGTGGAACTGCAGGCTCTGCGACAGGTAGATCGTGCCCGGGCCGGGGAACTCGGTGCCCAGCAGGCTGGAGATCAGCGCGCCGGCCCACATGCCGTGGGCGATGACGCCGTGAAAGCGCGTGCCTTCGGCATAAGCGGCGTCGACATGCGCCGGATTGACATCACCCGACACCAGGGCAAAGGCCTGGATGTCGGCCAGCGTCAGTGTGCGCACGGCCTGGGCCCGTTGGCCGGGCCGCAGCTCGTCGTAGGTCAGGTTCTCGATCAGATCGTCGTGGGCACCCATGGTGGGCTCCTGGTGGGCAGTGAAGGGGCGTGTGGCGTGTGTGCAGCGCAGCTCAGCGCACGGCGTGCACGCCGCCGTCGACGTACAGGGTCTGGCCGGTCATGCCGCTGGCACCCGGGCCGACCAGAAAGGCCACGCAGTCGCCGATCTCGTCCAGCGTGACCAGGCGCCGCAGCGGCGCCTGGGTCTGCGCCCGGGCCATCAGGGCATCGAATTCCGGCAGGCCCGAGGCGGCGCGGGTGGGCACCGGGCCGGGCGACACCGCATGCACACGGATGCCGGCGGGCCCCAGCTCCAGCGCCAGGTAGCGCACCATCGACTCCAGCGCAGCCTTGACCGGCCCCATCAGGCCGTAGTGCGGAACGGCCTCCTCGGCGCCCAGGTAGCTCATGGTCACCATCGCACCACCCTGCGCCATGTGCGGCTCGCACAGCCGGGCCAACTCGGCAAACGAGTGGCAGGACACCTGCATCGCCTGCGCAAAGCCCTCGGCGCTGCTGTCGGTAACACGGCCGAACAGGTCGTCGTGCGGCGCCCAGGCGATCGAGTGCACGACGAAGTCCAGCCCGCCCAGCAGGGCTGCGGCCTCGTCCACCAGGGCCCGCATGGCGCCGGGCTGCGCGACATCGCAGGACCGCAGCGGCGCACCGATGGTGGCGGCCAGCGGTGCCACGACGCTGGCCGCCTTGTCGTTCAGGCAGCTCAGCACCAGGCTGGCGCCCAGCGCGTGGGCACTGCGGGCGCAGCCCCAGGCAATGCTGTGCGCGTTGGCCACGCCGACGATCAGGCCGCGGCGGCCGCTCAGGGGACGGAAAGGCATGTTCATCGGGGTCGGTATCCAGGTGGCAACAGGTCCGACGATGGCCTGTGACGATGACGCGTCGGTGACCCGGCGGGTGGGTGATCTACTTGTTTGCTGCAGCGCAACATCCGGGCCGAAGAGGCGCGTGCGCGGCGTCACACGCCGGTCACCACCGGTACCCACCATCGGCCGTTCAGCGAGGGAGGGTGCATGACCAAGACCATCGACCTGATCTACTTCAACGCCGGAGGTGGCCACCGCGCCGCGGCCCAGGCGCTGGAGGCGGTGATGGCGCAGCAGCGCAGGCCCTGGCGGGTGCGAAGCGTCAACCTGGTGGACCTGCTAGACCCGCAGGCCCAGTTCCGCCGTTTCACCGGCATGGCGCCGGAAGACCTCTACAACAAGCGCCTGGCCAAGGGCTGGACGCTGGGCCTGGCGCAGGAGCTCAAGCTGCTGCAGGGCCTGATCCGCATGGGCCACCCCACCCTGGTGCAGCGCCTGCGTGCCCATTGGCTGGACGCCGAGCCCGACCTGGTCGTTTCGCTGATCCCCAACTTCAACCGTGCGCTGTGCGAAAGCCTGGCCAGCGCGCTGCCCGGCGTGCCCTATGTGACGGTAATGACCGACCTGGCCGATCACCCGCCCAGCTTCTGGATCGAGCCGGACCTGCCGCAGCACCTGGTCTGCGGCACGGCGCGTGCGGCCGAGCAGGCGTTGGCCGCGGGCTGCGAGCCGGCGCATGTGCACCGCAGCTCGGGCATGGTGCTGCGCCCCGACTTCTACGAGCCGCTGGTGCTCGACCGCCGCGCCGAGCGCGAGCGCCTGGGCTTGCACCCGGACCGGCCCACCGGAGTGGTGATGTTCGGCGGCCAGGGCTCGATGGCCATGTTGACCATCGCCCGCCAGCTGTCCGACGTGCAGCTGCTGCTGATGTGCGGCCACCACGAGGCGCTGGCCGACAAACTGCGCGGCCTGACGACCAGCGCGCCGCATGCGGTGATGGGTTTCACCCAGCAGGTGCGGCGCTGCCTGATGCTCGGCGACTTCTTCATCGGCAAACCCGGCCCCGGCAGCCTGAGCGAGGCCGTGCAGCAGGGCCTGCCGGTGGTGACGGTGCGCAATGCCTGGACCATGCCCCAGGAGCGCTACAACACCGATTGGGTGCAGGCGCTGGGCCTGGGCCTGGTGGGCCGGTCCATGCGCCATCTGCGGCCGGTGGTGCTGGACCTGCTGGAGCGGCTGCCCGAGTTCCAGGCCCGGGTGCGGCAGATGCACAACCGCGCGGTCTTCGAGGTGCCCGAGATCCTTGCCGGCATCCTGGCCGCCAGCGAGCGGCCGGCGGCCGGCCGGTCGGGCTTCAGGCCGCCGGCCGCTGCCGCGGCATCGGCGGCGGCCCGGCCCACCCGTCTGGCGGGTTGACGCGGCCGGGCAGCCGCGTCGTCGACCGCCGCAGGGTCAGAACACCGCCTTGGCCGACAGCTGCAGGCTGCGCGGAGCCTGGTAGGTGTATTGCGCGTAGGCGCCGGTGCCGCTGATCGACGTGACCTCCTGGCGGTTGGTCAGGTTGAACACATTCAGCTGCAGCTTCAGCGACCTGGCCCCGAGGGCCGGCAGCCGGTCGAAGGTGTAGGACACACCGAGGTCAAGGTTGTCGTAGGCCGCCACCTTGTACTGCTCGTATACGGCGGGGTTGGCGGCGTCGTACTCCTGCTGGTAGGCCGCGCCGGTGCGTTTGAAGATCAGCGATGCCGACCACGGGCCATGGTTGAAGATCGTGCCCAGGGCGGCGGTCATGTCGGGCGCGCCCGAGATCTGCTTGCCGGTGTCGGTTGCCGTGGCCTTGTTGATCGAGCCGTTGGCGTACAGCGCGAAGCCGCCGCCCACCAGGTACGTGGCCTGGCCCTCAATCCCCTTGTAGGTGGCGCCGCCGACGTTGATGTAGGCCGCCGCCGCGCCGGCCAGACCGTTGGAGACCAGCTTGTTCTTGAAGTCGATCTGGTAGACGTCGAGGTCCCAGGTCAGGGCCGATGCGTGGCCGATCACGCCCAGCTGGTAGTTGGTCGACTGTTGTGGCTCGCTGCTGTTCTTGGTCGGGTCCGCGACGTAGAAGGTGTTCAGGTCGGGAATCTGGAAACCCTGCGCGTACTGTCCGTAGACGGCCAGGCCGTTGCCCAGCTGCTGGTTGACCGTCAGGAAGGGTAGCGTGGCGTGGTAGGACACCGCGGCGTTCAGCGGCATGCGCGTGGTCTGGTTGACGTCGGCATCGACCGAGCGCCTGATCTCAACCTGCTTGAGCCCGGGCGTCACGCTCAGCGCAGCGGTCGGACGCCACTCGAATTCGACAAAGGGCTGCAGCGAGTCGATGTTGGACAGCTGGTGGAACTTGACGTTCAGCGGCGCGGTCTTTTCCTTCAGGTTGGGCACATTGCCCGCCGACAGGTCGATGTCGTACTGGTGGCGGTCGGTGTCCGAGTGCTCGACCCACAGGCCGGCGCGCAGCAGGCCGGCGGAAAACGCCTTCTCGCCCCTGAACACGCCGCCGTAGACGCGGTACTGGTTCTGCTTGTCGATGCCCGGGATGTCGCCGGCCTGCTTGGTCGCCACGCCGTTGACCAGGATCGTCGTGCCGGTGGCAGTGGCGCCGGTCGGATCGGTCGACGAGATGGTCTGGTTGTCGTAGGCGTAGGTGTAGACCTGAGCTTCGGTGTTCAGGCCCTGGCCCCAGTCGGTGCGCAGCCGGACGTACTCGAAGTCGGTGGCCTTGTCGGTGTAGTTGTAGCCGGCGTAGTTGAAGCCCTTGTACGGGTCATCGGCCAGGTTGGCCACCAGGCTGAAGTTCTTGCCGTACTTGGTGACCTGGTCGAGCGTCGGGCCCTTGGCGTTGTCGTTCTGCACATAGTGCACGCGGTTGACTGAGCCGAACAGTGTCAGCGTCGATGCGTTGCCGACCGGGCGCTCGACCTTGGCCGTCAGGTTGTCGCTGCGGATGGCGTTGTTGCTCAGGTAGCCGTCCGAAGCCAGGTGCTGGTAGTTCAGCTGCAGCGTCGCATCACCGAAGTCGGCTAGGCGGCCGCTTTCGAAGGCGGCGCCGACCAGCGAGGTGTTCCAGGTGCCGTAGGAAGCGAACACGGTGGTGGAACGTTCCTTGCCCGGTGCCTTGGAGAACAGGTTCAGTGTGCCGCCGAAGGTGGCAAAGCCCAGGTTGCCGGCATTGCCCGGGCCGCGCTCGACGACCGCGCCACCCAGCACCGATGCCGGGAAGAACGAGGTCGAATGGTGCGCCGGGTTGTTGGTGTCGCCCCAGGGGATGCCATCGAAAGTGATGTTGTACTGGTCGTCGCTGAAGCCTCGCATCGTGGTCTTGGTCTCGGACAGGCCCGGGCCGTTGGCCGAATTGCCCGACAGGCTGGGCGCGATGGCGACGACCCGGCTGTACTCGGCGGTGGGGGCCACCGACTGTTCGATGAACTCGCGTGTGATCACCGACTGCGGCTGCGTCGCGTCCAGGCTGGACTGGGTGGGTGCGACCGCGGCCGCCGAATTTTTCTCGTTGCCATAGGCGCCCGCCTTGGCGCTGACAGTCACGGTCTGGGTGGCCGCGTCGGCGGCAACCGCCGGCATGCCGACCGCCAGCGTGGCCCAGCCGAGGGTAATGGCACGGGCGACCTGTGTCAGGGAATGGGGCTTGCTCATGGGATTGGTTCGGATGCAGTCAGGGAAGTTAGCCACCATAGATTTCATCGATGAAGGTTCGGCGGCGCCGCCATGACCGTCACATGACTGTGGGCGGCCTGCCACACCGGCGGGCCAGCCGCCGCCCCGGGGCGTCAGGGCGCCGCGGCCGGCAGGCACATCAGGGCCTGGCCCATGCGGATGCCCACGCCAGGCGCGATGCCCGGGGCCAGCGTGAAGCCCCGTGGCGCGAAGACGATGATGGTCGATCCGTGCTGGAACCAGCCCATCTCCTGGCCCTTGGCAAAGTGCGCCTGGGAGGGCAACTCATGGGCGCCTTGGTAGCGCACGTGCAGCAGGGTGTCCAGCCAGTGCAGCCGGATGCTGGCCACCAGGATGGCCGCCACCGGCACCAGGGCAATCGGCTGGCCGCCGCGGTCCAGTGTGGTGTGGATCACCGCGCGCTCGTTTTTGCAGAACAGGCGCTGCACCCGCTTCAGCGCGATCGGGTTGACGTTCCAGGTGTCGCCCGACAGGTAGGTGACATGGCGCACCGTCAGGTCCTGCGGGGCGTGGAAGCGGTGATACATGCTGGACGTGAGCCGCAGCGTGGCATAGCAGCCGTCGCGGTAGATCTCAGCCGCCGCCGGGTTGTCGCCGAACAGATCGCGCAGCGTGTACGGGAAGCCTTTGGCCTGGATCAGCCCGACGCCGGTCATCGCACCGCAGGCGCCGACGATGGCGTCGCAGGGGCTGGTCAGCAGCGCCGGGTCGGGGTCGACCGGGCGCGCACCGGGCCTGAGCTCGCGGATGAAGCAGTCGTGCAGGCTGTCGAAGTGCTGTTTTTTCGCGTCCGACAGGTCCAGGTCGGCAAAGGCCTTCCAGGTGGCGATCGACAGGTCGCGCACCCAGGGCCGGCGGATCTGGCTGAACCAGCCCATGAAGCGCGTCAGGGCGATGCGTGGCACCCGGTTGGTGAGCAGGAAGTTCAGGTCTTCCTGCTGCAGCAGTCGGTCACGCCAGCGGCGCAGGGAGGAGGCGGTTTTCATCGTGTTGTCAAAGCCAATGGGTAAACAAGGGAACCTCGAACTGCAGCGCCAACCGCGCCCCGTGATGATCGAAACCTTTGCCCTTGGCGCGGTGGCGCTGGCCGCGCTGGCCCTGACCCTGCCGCCCGCGCACCGCCGGCTGCAGCTGTCGGCGGCCAAACACCCGTCGTTGACAGGCCACTCGCGCATGGCCAAGCGTGTGGCCGCGCAGGTACCCGGCTATGCCTACGACGAGGCCCGCTTCTTCGGCTCGGACGGTGCGCCGGCCGAGGTGGTGGCGCAGCGCCGCTCCGGCCTGCAGCAGCTGGCCACGCTCTACCGCGAGCGTTTCCCCCGCTCCACCGCGGCCACCGCCGAGACCGCCACCGGCTTGTCCGACCTGCAGTTCACCGGCGCCTACCGCGTGCCCTTCCAATACAGCCCCTACCTGCGCCAGCAGCTGCGCATGCCGGCCTTCGTGGCGGCGTCGCAGGGGGTGCAGGTGCAGGACCTGGACGGCAACTGGCTGTATGACCTGAGCGGCGCCTACGGCGTCAACGTCTTCGGCTACGACTTCTACAAGACCTGCATCGCCGAGGGCAGCGCACGCGTGGCGGCCCTGGGTCCGGTGCTCGGCGCCTACCACCCGGCGGTGGCCGACAACGTGGCCCGGCTGCGTGAGGTCTCCGGGCTGGACGAGGTCTCGTTCCACATGAGCGGCACCGAGGCGGTGATGCAGGCGGTGCGCCTGGCGCGTTACCACACCCGTCGCACGCACCTGGTGCGTTTCTGCGGCGCTTACCATGGCTGGTGGGAGGACGTGCAGCCGGGGCCGGGCAACCCGGTCAAGCCACGCGACACCTATACCCTGAAGGAGATGGACGAGGCCACGCTGCGCGTGCTGCGCAGCCGCAAGGACATTGCCTGCGTGCTGGTCAACCCGCTGCAGGCGCTGCACCCCAACCAGGGCGCGCCGGGTGATTCGGCGCTGCTGCACAGCGGCCGGCGCGCGGCCTACGACCGCGCCGCCTACACCGCCTGGCTGCAGCAGCTGCGCCAGGTCTGCAGCGAGCGCGGCATCGTGCTGATCTTCGACGAGGTGTTCATGGGCTTCCGCCTGGCCCGCGGCGGCGCGCAGGACTACTTCGGCGTGCGTGCCGACCTGGTGACCTATGGCAAGACCCTGGGCGGCGGCCTGCCGGTGGGCGTGGTCTGTGGGCGCAAGGACCTGATGAAGCGCTACCGCGAGGACCGTCCGGCCGACATCTGCTTTGCCCGCGGCACGTTCAATGCGCATCCCTACGTGATGGGCACGATGCAGGTCTTCCTGGAGCGGCTGGACACGCCCGAGGTGCAGGCGATGTACCAAGGCCTGGACGAGTGTTGGAACGCCCGCGCCGCCAGCCTGAACCAGCGGCTGGCGGCGGCCGGCCTGCCGGTGCAGGTGGCCAACCTGCAGTCGGTGTGGACGGTGTTTTACACCGCTCCCTCGCGCTACAACTGGATGCTGCAGTTTTACCTGCGTGCCCAGGGCCTGGCGCTGAGCTGGGTGGGCACCGGCCGCCTGATCTTCAGCCTGAACACCAGCGACGCCGACTTCGAAGAGGTGGCGCGCCGCTTCGTCGAGGCGGCGCGGCAGATGCAGGTCGATGGCTGGTGGTGGCAGGACGGGCGGCTCAGCGACAAGGCCATCAAGCGCAGTCTTTTGCGGGAGATGCTGGCGCATCGGTTCTGAGCCGGCGAGGCCGCGCGTGCCGCGGCGCGGCCTCAGGCGCGGTGGCCGCCCACGGCCTGCGCCGCCGCGTGATCCATCGGATCGATCAGCTCGCCGCGCAGCAGGGCCAGCGGGGCCTTGTGGTAAAGCCACACGTCGTGGAACGGGTCGGTCAGGATCTTGGTCGCCCAGACCAGGCCCGTCTGCACGTCGCGCAGCAGGAAAAGGTGCACGGTGCGGAACACCAGCCCGCCCGCCCCCACCGCCAGCCAGATCCAGCCGACGTTGTGCAGGTAGCTGCTGAAGCCGGTGTGCGGCGTCGACAGGCCGGTCAGCGTCCACAGGCCCCAC
>Ga0208398_100250_pt1 | contig 44286 bp, 32 predicted proteins | sample LakWasMe79_HOW10_2_FD_183905 | JGI IMG/M metagenome (GOLD analysis project Ga0208398, IMG submission 183905) | Freshwater sediment methanotrophic microbial communities from Lake Washington under simulated oxygen tension - Sediment Metagenome... | ecosystem: Environmental > Aquatic > Freshwater >...
TGCTGCCGCCGATGGACGACGCCGAAGCCCTGGCCAGCGCGGCGCTGGCCGGGCTGGCACCGGGTGGCTTCGACCCGGCACGGTGGCGGCAGCGGCCGGTCCGCTCGCCCCACCATTCGGCCAGCGCAGTGGCGTTGGTGGGCGGCGGTGTAGGGGGTCGCGCTTTTCCGGAACTTAGCCTACATTGACCTCTTTATTCCGGAACTTTTGGTGCCTGACGCCCGGTATCCGCCCACGAGGAAGATTGGAATCCAAACGCGGAGCGTGACGGGCACCGTGCCGGACTCCAACCGGTACGAATCCAGCCTGGAGGGAGATTTCATGGTGCTCGTTCGCAACGATCCCGACTTCCTCTCCTTCAACGCACAGCCGGTCGTAGTTCCCATGACCGGGCCAGATGGACGGCCTGCACGCCCGTACAGACCCGACGGGCTGGTTCAGTGGAAGTCTGGGAAGTCAGCCTGGCTCGTCGAGATCAAGTACCGCAAGGACTGCTCCGGTCAGTGGCGAGTGCTGCGGCGCAAGTTTCGAGCCGCAAGTGACTTTGCTGTCGCGCGAGGATGGCTGTTCAAGGTCTTCAGCGAGGACCGAATCCGAGGCACGCGGCTTCAGAACCTCCAGTTTCTGGAGGACTACGGCCGTCGACGGGGGCGCCCCAAGGTCGAAGGCCTCATCCGCAAGGCCATCGCATTGGGCAATTCGACGCCGGCTGATGTGGTCGCAGAGGTTGCCTCCAAGGGGGTCGACTCAGCGGATGCCCTGCCGTCGCTGTGGCGGCTGATCGCACGACGCGAAATCCAGATCGACCATGGGCTGAAGTTGACCATGACCAGCAAGCTCTGGATCGGCCCCTGAGATGAGCCACCTTCGCCCAGGCTCCAAGGTCCGCTGGAAGGCGAAGGTCTGGGTCATCGCAGACTTCAGAGACCTTGAGACTGCCGAACTTCATCCAATTACCGGGAAGCGGCACCGCCTGGTGCCCGTCGAGGACCTCGCTCCCGAGCACTCTGTTGCTCAAGACAAGACTCTGAACGAGGTCTCCGAGGTGGAGTGGCTCAGCGCGGAGAAGGTGTTCACGACGCTCCGGCCGCTTCTGGATTCGGCCAAGTACGACCGATCGCTGGCAGACATAGATAAAGCAGCGGCCGACCTTGGCAAGTCGAGAAGCACCATCTACGAATATCTAGGGAAATACGACAAATCCAAACGTGTCTCAGTATTCGTTCGCAAGCAGCGCAGCGACAAGGGTAACTCAAGGCTGCCGAAAAAGGTTCAAGAGATCGTGGATAGGATTCTGCGCGAGTTCTATCTAAAGGAAGAGCGACCCACGCCATCCCAGACGCTCGAAGAAATACAGCTGGACTGCAGGAAAAAGAAGGTAAAGCCGCCATCGCTGAAAACTCTTCTTCGCGTCATTGCTCGCCTACCACCAAAAACCGTCTCAAAGGGTCGGGACGGCGCAAAGACTACTCGCGAACTGTACGAACCGATCAAGGGTAGCTTCCCCGGCGCAGACTATCCGCTGGCGGCCGTTCAAATTGATCACACACCGGTTGATGTGATCATCGTCGACGAGAAAGAGCGGAAGTCAATCAACCGCGCATATCTCACGATCGTCATCGATGTCTGCACTAGAGTGATCTGTGGATTCTGCCTCTCGCTTGAGGCTCCAAGCTCGCTGACGGCTGCATTGGCTCTGCATCACGCCATATCGCCGAAGAAGGAGTGGATGCGAAAGCACGGGCTGAAGCCGATCTGGCCAGTCTACGGGAAGCCGAGAAAGATATATGTCGACAACGCCAAGGAGTCTCGCGGCACGGCATTGCTGCGAGGTTGCAAGGAACACAACATTGATCATGCGAACCGCCCGAAGGGACTTCCGAATTACGGCGGCACAGTCGAACGAGCATTCCGGACCTTTATGAAGGCGGCTCAACGCGTTCGTGGTACAACCTTTTCCAACGTCGTTGAAAAGGTGAATTACGATTCTGCCGGCAAGGCGATTCTTACTATTTCTGAGCTGGAACGCTGGTTCGCCATTTTCATCGCCTACAGATACCACCAAAGAAGACATCGCTCAACCGGATTCCCTCCGATCAAACACTACGAGAGGCTTCTCCGAGGCACCTCAGAAATACCGGGAATCGGTCGACCCGAGCCTATCGCAGACTCCAGACAGTTGCTGCTCGACTTCTTGCCGTATGCGCAGCGAGTAGTCAACAGAGAAGGCATTGTAATAGACCACATTCACTATATGAATGACAGGCTGAGGCGGTGGATAAATGCACGAGACCCGTCAAAGCCAGAAAATCTACGCAAGTTCATTTGTGTGACTGATCCACGAGATTTGAGCTTTCGATATTTCTACGATCCAGAGTGGAAAAAGTATATCGATATCCCATATCGTGATCTAACGCGGCCACCGATCAGCAAGTGGGAGTTGGATGCGGCCCTAAGGAAACTCAATGATGACCCGGACCGGCAGCCAAATGAAGAGCTAATATTCGAAGGGATAGCTCTGCGCCGAAAGACCGAGGCCGACGCGGAGGAAGCGACCACAGCTGCGAGGAGGCGACGAAAGGCTGGTCGGTCGACCACGGGCTCTAGACGTACTTCCGAGCGTCGCAAGGGCTGGGCACAGAGTGGCGAGATTCTCCGCAAGCCGCCTAAGGAGGGCAAGCAAGGCGCAAAGAAGGACCTCGATGATGACGAATCATTTACGCAGTTTGAGGTTGACGAATAATGCCGGATAAGCCACCAGATAACAACTACGCTCACCTAGGAAAGAGGTCCCGCGAGCTATTGGAATGCCCGGATGCCGAAAGAATTGAATACATCAAGACTGCCAAGTGGATCGACTACACGGCCGCCAAGAAGGTCTTGGCAGAACTGGATGAGTTGATAACTTGGCCGGAGGATTTGCGCCCCCCGTGCCGTTTGATCGTTGGCGATTCAAACAACGGCAAGTCATCTATTATCGATCGGTTTCTTAAGCGGCATCCGCCTGATCCAAACAACAGTGGAGAGACCATGATCCTCCCTGTAATCGCCATATCAGCACTGCGCGCCGACGAAAAGGCCCTCTATGATTGGTTGCTTACGGCATTGTTTCAGACGTTCGACCCAAAATTGGGCGTATCAGATAGCCAGAAGCTAGTGATCCTCGCCCTGCGGCGCATTAAGCCGAAAGTTATTCTTATTGACGAAGCCCATGAGTTAGCCAAAGGCGCCAATCGAAATGTTCTGGCGTGTCAGTCTGCCCTCAAGGCGATTACCAATCTAGCCCGCGTACCAATCGCAGCTTTCGGGACCGAGGAGGCACTTAACGCCTTCAGCTTGGACGATCAAATTGAAAATCGCTTCGAACCAGTATTCCTACCGCGATGGAAATGGTCCAACGATTTTCGCGGTCTCTTGGTCGCCTATGAATCACTCCTGCCACTTCGAAATCCATCAAATCTAAAACAAACAACTGTTGGACGCGAGATTCTTCAAAGAACCGGTGGACTATTGGGAGAGGTAAGAAAGCTGCTGACCGATAGCGCCATATACGCCATCCAAAACAAAACTGAGCAGATCACCCTAGCGGTGATAAAGAACTGCAAATACCGACCCGTAAGTGAGCGTCGAACCCCACCTCACTGAGAGCAAATCGTGTTGCAGTCCAAGCAGCGGCAATTTTGGCCAGTGCACCCGCACCCGTTGCCCGACGAGCTGCTTTCCAGCTGGCTCATTCGGCTAGCTCACGGCAATGGACTGAAGGTTCAGTCCTTTTATGGGGGATGGCTAGGGCGCTCCATCGCGTTGTGGAACCGCGATATTGATCGTCTGGCCCCTCCTGATTTGATTGAAACTCTTTCTGAGTCGACCGGCATTGATAGCGCAACCCTCGCGTCACACTCAATCCGAAGCCTGGCAGGTATCATTTCCGAGGATGTCCCCGTCGGCGGGCACACTGACTGGTTGATGCCCTTGCAGGTGTATCACCGCACTCGCAACGGCTTCGGGCTGATGTTTTGCAGGTCTTGCCTCAGGCAAGATCGCGAGCCGTACTTCCGACGGCGGTGGCGCCTGGCATGCATCACCTGCTGCACCCTCCACGGGCAACTTTTGCTAGACCGCTGTACCAACTGCCAGAGTCCTGTGCAACCGCATCGCGCGGACATGGTGCGTCGCCGTGGGCTGGCCGATCAGGTTGCGATGACGAGGTGCGCGCACTGCAGTGTCGACCTTCGACGAGGTGCGCTACCTCCCGATGCGCCATCGAGGTTGATCAAGTTCCAGCGCCGGTTGGAAGGTGCTCTGCAACGAGGCCACATCGAGTTCGCGGGCTACAGCGCTTTGCACTCCGTCCTGTTCTTTGCCGGTCTGAGGGCAGTTGCGAAGGGTCTGCTGGCGCTTCGCAAGGAGGCCGGTGGCGTCAAAGTGACTTCAGCCGGCCTGGAGAGCCTTGCTCTGGCAGACAGGGTGCGGCTCTTCATCGACTTGGCCGAAGTCCTCGACGCCTGGCCGACGAATTTCCTAAGCCGATGCTCGATTGCACGGCACCCCTTCATCACCTTCACCCGCGACCAGCAAGCTCTTCCGTTTTGGTTCTACCGAGTTTGCGACTCGGAGCTTCGCAGAGAGGTGCCACGAATATCCGATGAAGAGGTTGCGTACATCGAGGCTCACATCGAGTTGCTCGACGGTCGCTTCTCCCTCGCCCGCTCGCGTGCGCTATTCGGTCGGGACATCTCGCCAGCGCTGGCAAGGTCGAGGATGGCAGTCGGACCCGAAGATGCCGAGGTCTTTGTGGCCGAAATTGACCACCGCGTAGCAGCCACTTTGGGGCAAGAACGGCTCAACCTTCTGCGTGACAAGGTGCTTTTCGTGACAGCCCGAGTTCTCGGGCTAACGCAAGGGCAACTTGCAAGACTCAGCTTGGTAGATGCCCCTGCCGACGCTGCCGATGACGCTGGCGAACGGTCCATGCTGGTTCCTTCGACACCGACAGAGCTTCGCGACTATTTTGTGTGGTACAAAAAAGAAGTCCGCCCGAGGTACCCAACCGCTGACAGCGAGCCCTGGCTATTCTTGTCCACGGGTCCTCGTGGGCAGATGTCAGAAAGCCTGATCGGTGCACGGTTCATGACTGCCGTGCGATCCGCTGACATGAGCAGGCGGATCAAGAACTTCGCACACTGGACCTTCGTTGAACGAGCCCCGAATCCGGATGGCGGGCGACCAGGAAAGCCGCATCTCGGAGGCGGTCAGACCTGCACCTGAGACCATTCAAGGCGTCGGCCGGCCCCTGTCGGTACTGCGTATGCCGTCGGGGCCGAGGGCCCCTCGATGACGAAGTCGTCGTTAGGCTCGACGACCACCAGCGCGGTCAGGTTCAGGGGGATGCCTCAGGGCAGCTGGCGCGTCGTTTGGCACGGCGATGTCGGCTTTCATCGAAGTCAGGTCACCTGGAGCCAGCCAACGATCAACGTCGTGTTGCAACGGGAAGACCAAGCAAGTAGCACTCCGGTTTCGGCTTCTTTCGCTATTGCCCAGCTGTGGGCGCTACGAATCGGAAGTGTCTGGCGAGACACCGAACTGGTGCCGACCGCGCACTGGGGTGAAGAACGAGAACTCAGCTTCCCCGTCGCCGACGTTGGCCACTGTGTCGCAGGGGTGCCGCTGACCACGGAGGCAGGAAGCGACTTCCTCATTCCGTTCGGGGCCTTCCCGCATCATCGGGCTCACACGCGTGCTCAGTGCCTGCGGGTGCTGGTGGGTGGCGTGCATGTGATCTTGCCCGCAATGGAGGTGATCCGCTTCTACTTCGGCTCGTCCGGCAAGTTGATCAAGAGCCTCTTTTCAAGTCACTTTGCCGTTGACGACCTGTGCATCTCTCGCCGCATCAGCCACGGCGACGCCACCGTCGAACTCGCGCCTGACGTACCTCGATCATCCGGCGTCGACATCGCACGGATCGTGTTCAGCGACGAAGCACTTCGAGCAGCTCGCTCTGTGGGACGTTCCCTTGTCGCCGCATCGTCCGACCAGCGCGGCGGGCGTCAGTCGACCTACGCGAGGGCCGAATTGCCGTACCTGGGGACCGCATCCCTCAGGGTACGCGGGCTTCCTTTGACCGCCGAGGACGGTCAGCCGCGCTTCCTGGTGACTGAGATCGCGGCTTGCTCAGCTCGATTCCCATGGACAAACCTGAACGTCATTGCATCGCTACAAGGCAAGGGCGCTGGCCAGGCTGCCGACGGGCCTACGTCAGAGGCGGATATCAGCAAACCTGCCCCGTCGATCGCGAGGCGAGTGCCAGGCAACGCGATCGATCCCCGTGAAGCTTCCGGCAAGTCCGGTTTGCGTTTCCAAGGCTACGCGCGGGGGATGCGCTTTACTGACCTTTGGAACAAGCCCGTCAACGAGATCGACGCAGAACAGAAGAAGCAGGTGAACGTGAGAAGCCTGCCTGAGGCAGCCTTCGACAGCACTGCCCATGGAGGCGGCTCAAGCAGCGAGGGCCGCAGGGTCGAGTTGTTCCTCAAAGACGGCTGCGATCTCAACTTCGTCCAGTCTCCAGTCGAGGAATGGTCCAGCTTCTTCGATCTGATTCGCGCCCTCGACAAGGCGCCCTGGGTTCGGAAAGTCGAGTACGTGAAGCTGCCTCACGAGTTCTTTTGGCACTATGCGTCCCTGCCCGAGATTTCCGACGCTGATGGCGTCATTCTTCCTGAAACCATCGGCGACACCGCGTCGGGTGCAGCGGCTCGGACGCCCAGGCGGGCATCGTTCGTCAACCTCACAGTGCGCAATGCTTCGCTCGCGATGATCTCGCTCTCACCTCGAACGGTCGAACCCCGTCAAACCATCATGGTCTGGCCGGGCGTGCGATTGGATAGCGCCCGTGCGCTTCGGGCATTGCACGACGGCTTAACGGCATCGGGTTCTCACCGACGCTTCTACGTACCGCTGCCTTGCTTGGGCCAGCTCACCGACCATGCCTACCGAACCGCCGCACTGGCGTTGCTTCGATGCGCGCGTGCTTGGCGGCGTCTCCCGACACCGGAAGCATGACGAGGCAAGTCCGCCCAGTCGGAGCGCCTTCAGAAGGCTGAATTCGCACACGGGCCATCGGACTTAGTCATGTCGTCCTTTGCCAGCCCTTGCTTCAGCGTTGCGCGAACCCCTCGGCAGATCGCAGCACCTCCGCTCGCATCCCCTTTTGAAGGGCGACCAACGGTGTGATCCCTCCGAGTGAGGCCTTCTCCCGAGCGAAGAACTGCAGCTTGCTTCCCCCTGCGAGACAGCCGAGCATCCTGCTTACTGCGTAGAGGTCGCTGCGCCTGTATGACCGATCGACGAAGAACGACGGATAGCGCCGTTGACCACGGTCTTCTAGGAAGAAGATGTTTCGCCTGGCGACCACATCTTCCAGCGAAGCACCGGGGCGCCCGATGAGGCGAGCGAACTCACACTCGTCGACAAGGCTGAACGAGCCATGTACGTCCGAATGTGGGTGCTTCGATGACATGCCGCACATCATGCGCCCAACATGTCCAACGACCAAGTCGCCCGCCTGCTGCGACGCGCATAACGCGCCAAGAGTATTAGACGAGGAACTCTTCGATCTTCCGCCCTTCACCGATGCGGGCGGCTAGCCAGCGAGGCTTGTTGCCACGGCCGGTCCAGGTGTCGTCCCCGTCGCGATACTTGATCTTGACCTTGCCAGAGTTCGCGCGGGTCTTCTTGGAGGCGGCTGCCAGCTGGCCGGATGGCGCGCGCTTCTTGCGGGAGGCGCCGAAGAGCTGTTCGGGGGTCAATCCGTAGTGCTCGATCGCCTCCTTGATCCGTGAAATGACACCGGCAACCTCTTTGGTACGCAGTGCTGCTGCTTCGTCCTGCAGCTTCCTGATCTGCGCCTCGATCTGCGCCAGCTTCTTCGCCATCCAACGCTCCTCTCGACAGGTGAGATCGTAGTTTTGGAACGTGAGGATTCTCAGCTATTCGGCAGGAGCCAACGGGGGACTCTGACTAGTTATTGCTCCGCCCGGCCATTCACCTCCTCCCGACTGCACGGCCGCAGTCTGAAGGCACTTCTTCGGCACACCACATTCAAGGGGGCAACGGGCTTTTGGTCATACCCAAATTGCCGCGCGCCGTGTATGGTGGAGTTCTATACACGGTAAACCCACATGGCCGAAGAGAAGAGCGTCTCCGTCAGCTTCCGTGTGACCCCACGCTTCAAGCGCCTCCTTCAGGCCGCTGCCGAGCGTGAACATCGGTCGCAGACGAACCTGCTGGAGACACTTCTCTTCGCCCATTGCGCGAAGCACGGCGTCGAGGACGAGGAGACAGGGAAACTGCCCTCGCCGGTCAAAAAGGGAAGCAACAAGTGATCGATCTGTCGAACGTTCCCGTCCACCTCCAGGCGACGGGCGGGCTCCTCCTGCTCCTTGTCTTTGCCTTCGTCGTTCTCTTCCTTTTACCCGGGGTCATTCATTGGTTCCGCCTGCGCGGCATCCTGAGCGCCTTGCTAAAGTTCAAGGGCCCGACGCCCCCTGGTGACATCAAGAAGCTCTTCGCACGCGACAAGGGCTTGACCCACCTATGGGGGGAGTACCAGGACACTCTCCACGTTCAGCGCGAACAGCAAGACGGCCAGATGAAGATCGTTGCTGTGCGCTCGACCGTGCCTGCCGAGTCGTACTTCAGCGCCCAGTACCTCGTCGACAGCCGGCTGCGCACTGAGTTCTTCAAGCACCTGCCGGGCATCTTCACCGGCCTCGGGATCATCGGCACATTCACGGGCCTGATCGAAGGCTTGCGCCGCTTCCAGGTAAGCGAGAACGCGGTCACCGTGCGTGCCAGCCTGGAATCGCTGATGCATGCCGTTGGCGAGGCGTTCTTGATCTCGGCCGCCGCCATCGCGGCGGCCATGCTGGTCACCTTTGTCGAGAAGCTGATCCTGGCAGGTCTGTATCGAAAGGCTGAAGAGATCGCGCACACCATCGACGCGCAGTTCGACGCTGGTGCTGGCGAGGAATACCTGGCGCGTCTTGTGACCGCCTCCGAGGCATCGGCCAGCCAGTCGAAGATTCTCAAGGACGCCCTGGTCAAGGAGCTGGGCGACATCCTGCGGGAACTGACCGCATCGCAACTTGCCACCGGCGAACGGCTGAACCTTCAGATCGCGCAGCGGATCGAGGAGGCGGCGAACCGGCAAGTCGCCGCCGCCCGCGAAGACAACCAAGCCCTCGGCGACGTGATCGCCGGCAGCATCGAGAAGAGCCTGAAGGGTCCGCTCGAAGAGATCGCCTCCTCCGTCAAGACCGCGACCGGCGATCAGAGCGCTTCGGCTGTCCAGATGCTCAACGACGTGATGGTCAGCTTCAGCCAACGTCTGAATGACCTCTTCGGCGGCCAGATCAACGGCATCAATGAGCTGAACAAGCAGACCGCACAGGGGATGCAGGACGCCGTCAATTCCCTCCATACGCTCGTTGGCAAGCTGGAAGACAGCGGCAAGCGCACCACGGACGATATGGCCGCGCAGATGGCGGCTTCCATCAAGGCGATGGAGGAACGGCAAGGAAGCATGAACGCCGAGTCACGTGCGTTCGTGGAACAAATCCGCAAGCTCGTCGAAAGCTCCCAAGCCGAGACGCAGCAGAAGCTGCAGGCGACGCTCGAATCCATCGGTCAGCAGATGACCACGATCCTCGCCACGCTGGCCGAGACGCAGGCCAGCGCACTGGAGCGCAACCGCTCGCGCGAAGAGGCGATGAGCGACCGTGCCCGGGGCATGGTGTCGGACATGACAGGCACGGTCGAGGCAGCGATCAAGGAAATCACGGCCGCTTCTCAGGTGATGTCGCAGAGCGTGTCGACCCTCAGCAATGCCACGACCTCGTCGATCGACAAGCTGAACGTCGGCGCCGATCGTCTCAACACTGCCGCCACGAACTTCGCCACGGCAGGCGATCGCGTGACCGGCGTCATGGGTCAGGCCGCTACCGTGAGCGCGAAGTTGACCGAAGTGTCCGGATCGTTGACCACCAGCGCAAGCGCCGTTCAGGATGCGCTTGGCGACTACCGCGCACAGCGGGAAGCAGTCTCTCAGTTGCTGACCGACGTGCGTGCGACCGTCGAGTTGGCCCGCAAGGAAGCCAGCCTCACCGCCGACGTGCTCCAGCGAATCGAATCGTCCACGGCGAAGCTCGGTGCGGCGCAAATGGCTGCCGATGCGTACCTCGACGGCGTGAGCCAGGTGCTCGCCGATTCGAGCGAAGCCTTCCGTGAGTCGGTCGTGTCGACGCTCTCGAAGGTGAACCACGACTTCCACACAAAGCTCAGCAGTGCGGTCGGCCTGCTGTCGACGGCGGTTCAGGAACTGGAAGTCACTTTGGGCAGTCTTGCCCCGAAGCGTTAAGCGATGTTTGGCGCCCGCGTCGTCGTCAAGCGCAGTGGCCGCGATGAGGCCGAGAAGCCGTTCTGGATTTCGTTTGCGGACCTCATGACAGCGCTGATGGTGCTGTTCCTGGTGGTCATGGGCATCGCCTTGCTGGCTGTGACCAAGAACGTCACGGAGCGCCAGAAGAAGGAAGACCAGCACAACAAGAACATCGAACTCATCCTGGCGAAGTTCGAGCAGGCCGCAAAGCGGCACGAGGGCATCAAGGTCGACAAGGTGCGCCAGGTCATCGACTTCGGTCAGCGCGCCCAGTTCGCCTTCGGCGACTGGCGCTTGAACGCCCAGCAGGAGGAAGTCCTGCGCAAGTTCGTGCCCGAGATCATCGTCCTGGCGAACGACGATCTAGGCAAGAGCATCCTGAAGCGCATCGTCGTTGAGGGCTACACGGACAAGAAGGGCTCTTACCTGTCCAACCTCAACCTGAGCTTGCAGCGAAGCCAGCGTGTGCTGTGTGCCATGTTCTCGACGAGCGGCTCCAGCCTGCTGAACGCCGAACAGAAGGAGAGCGTTCGCAGCCTCTTCTTCGTGGGCGGCTACTCCTTCAACGCCGCGAAGGACACCGATGAAGAGAGCCGGCGCGTCGAGATGCGACTGGAGTTCCTCGGCATTGACGAGACCCGGCCGAATCCATCTGACGCTGCCGGAAACTTTGGGGAGTGCGCCCTGCGATGAGCGCACTTGATCGCCTAGCAGGAATGCTTCGAGGCAGCGCTGGTGCCGGCGCGCGCCCGCTGCCAGAAGACACCAGCATCGATTCCGTGATTGCCGGACTGCAGCGCCACGCCAAGGCCGGCACGTCCGCAGCCGTCCCTGAAGACCTGCAACAGCAGGCCGTTAGGCGGTTTTGGGACTCACAGCGGTTCGACAACCTCAAGGACGCCCGCCTGGTCTCCTTTGGCTTGTGCGTGCCCAGCCGCCCCTCTGGACCTTGCATCATGGAGGACCGCCAGCGCTTCCAGGCCGTACTCGATCAACGCACCGGCGTGGATCAGTGGGTGCATGACCCGCGCTGGTACCGACGCTGCTACCAAGGGCTCGTTCGAAGTTACTTCACCTACGACCCACAAGCGGAGAGGGCGCCAGCCGTCGGCAAGCAGAACTGGGGCGATCTGCGCGACTACTTGAACGAGCGCACGCGCAACATCGTCGACAAGAAGGCGAATCCGGACTGGGTCACAACAGCGGTCGGTCACCGGCAGTTGTTCGCCGACGAACCTTGTGCTCCCTACGCCGCTGCGGTTCTCAACGGCGACACCTCCATCGTTGACCACCTGTGCGAACAGTTGGGCGTGATCAAAGCGTCCTGGTTCCTCCGGGAACTCGTCCTCGCGCAGGTGCGCGAAGCAACAAAGCTGGGTCACGAGCGCTTCAAGGAGCGCATCCCAATGCTGATCACGATGCTCGAAGGCAACCGCGTGCTGCGTGACAGGGGTCTTATCCTGATCCTCGACAAGTACGCGTCGATCGCACAGCCATCCATCGATGAACCCCTGAGAAACGCAGCTGTCGAGTGGTGGGGCAACCCGTGGCTCCCCTCGAACGAGATGCGCTGGGGTGGCGTCGTGCCGAAGGCACGCGAGATGGTGTCGGAGTGGCTCAAGCGCGAGTTCATCGAAGCCTTCTTCACCAAGCTCGCGGAGGACGGCGTCGGTGACCGGCGCCGAGCCAACTTCTGGCTTCGGTATGCGAAGTCGATGGGCAACATCCAGTTCGCTTTGGGTGCACGAGCCCTGTACTCAACTGACCGGGACTTCGTCGCGTTGCGTCAGAAGATGAAGGGGCTGTACACGGAGCTGAAGACCACCGACAGCTCGAACAACGCGTTCGTGATGACCATGGGACCTCTCGTGGCCGTCGAGTTCGGCGGCATGGGCAACGCCTTCTACGGCTACGACGAACGAAAGGTGCTCCCCTTCGACATGTCCAAGCCTGTCGTCACTGCCAAGGACGCCCGCAACTCCCTGAAGCATAGCCAGCGGATGCTTTGGATGCAGCACCAGGACGGGATCAAGGGCTGGAACAAGTGGGAGGAAATGTTCGAGGCAACCCTGAAGAAGGAATTCGACATCCGCCCGAACGTTGTTCCTCAGCGCGTGCCCTCCCGGGTGTCTGCACCACCAGCGGTTGCACCGGCCCCACCGCCACCTGCACTGCCTCCAACAGCTCAGCCGCCGCGACAGGCATTTCCGGCACAACCCGTTTCGCGTCAGCCCCCTCCGCCAGTGGCACCGCCCTCGGCCGCCAACGGCTTCAGCATGGCGTCGCTCGCCTCACTGGCCCGTGCCAGGAACCTGACGGTCGATGATCTCAGTGAGAAGAACGGGAACCTCTGGGTACGCACCGATGACAGCGACTTGTACGTGAACAAGGTACTGCTCGGCTGGAAGTTCACATACCGGCCCGGCAAGGGCTGGTGGCGGTAGGGAGGCAGATGTTCAAGTTCCTTCAAAAGACCGGTAGCGCGCCGGCTGCTCAATGGCGCAGGAGTTGGGGCTCGGACGGCATCGTGATTTCGCAGGCAGGTGCTGGTTCGCACCTAACCGATCCACTGCTTCCGGCCTACCTGGCACAACTGCAAGACGATGGGTATGCAGTCGCATCCGGTACAGACATGGTGGTCGGGTGGGACGCGCTCTATGAGGCTTTGCAGAGTCCTGGGTACTCCGACCTGCCGCAAGCGTTCGGGCTACCGGACTGGACGACTACGCGCCCGGTCCTGCGCAGTTTCAACTCTCTGACCGATTCGGATTTCTCGATCGTCATCGCTGGCTGGCAATACGACGGTGGCTCGATCCTCGACTTCTCCACCATCGGTCCCGTTCTCACCAATGACGATGCCGTGGAGCTGATGAAGCCCGCGCATTGGCAGCTCTTCAGAGAGGTCATCGGCTTCGCGCGCCGTCCTCCCGAGGATCGCAACGATCTGATTCACCGGCAGGCGTGGGGGCGCATCAGAAAGCTCGCCGTGGCTGCCGAAGCCCGGCTGGACGACTTCCTGCACCGCTCGGTGGTGCTGACGCCCGAGCGACTGGAGATCGGTCTTCGCAAGTCTGCCCAGTTGGCCGGTGACAGCGTCGTCGAGATCGAGCCACTGTTCGCAGGAGCGCCCCCTGACTGGTTGGAGCGCTTCGACAACGCACGCGAGGTCCAGGACCGATACGACATCGTCACCCCGGAAGGCATCGTGCAGGTCCTGATCACCCCCAAGGTCAAGACGGTCCTGCAGGAGGTCAAGCGCCTACCACTGCGCCGCGTCGCCGGATCGCGGGCACAGGCCTTCATCCTCAATCCATTCGCCACACTTGGCGAAGACGCGCAGGATGTCATCGACGAAGGTCAGTTCGAGCGGGCACGCGAGCAGGCCGGCTTGCAGTACGAGCGCTTCCTACCCAAGATCGAGCGCGATGCGACCGGGTATCCGCTGAAGGTCGGGCTGCTGATCGAGACCGCGAACGCGTCAGGCCCTGCATCGTCTGAGACGGTCTGGCTGACGGATCGTGATCTGGCTGACTTCACAAGTCGGCTGGAGAACGCGCTGGCCCGAGGCTTCCAGTTGCTAGGGTGGCAAGGCTACGACTTTGAGGTCCAGGGCGACACACCCCGACATCTCGATGAACTCCGTGATGCCTTGGGGGCACGCAGCCGCCCCCCGGCGCTGGTTACCTACGCGCAGGTGCACGACCTGAGTGCGTACTCGTCGCGCATCGAAGGCATCGGTGTCGAGAAGCCGTACTACTCGCCCTACATCGCCAAGAAGAAGGACGACGACGGCTGGTTCCCGGAGAACGTGTTGCCGGTGATCGGGTACGTGCCCGAAGGTGACACCGAACCCGTGGCCGTGCCTGCGACCAAGGATGCACTGGAGCGGTTGCGCAAGGCCACTGAGGAGGCGCGCACGGCCGGCAAGGACTCAGTTGAGGTTCCGTGGCTCCCGAAGCCGATCCCGGTCGCCGAAGCGGAAGACATCACCAAGACCTTCGACGATGTGCTCACCGAGGTCAAGGAGCGGCGCTTCGATCCTGAGAAGTTCGCGGCCGAGCGACGCGAGAAGCTCGGCGCGAAGAAGAGCCTGATCCTGCGGGCCAACATCCAATCCCTCGACTACGAAGAGCAGCGCCGCGAGGCTCTTCTGGCCCTGCCGGCGGAGCCGGAGTTGCCGAAGCGCCTGCGCCCGGACTGTTCCCTGCTACCCCACCAAGCGGAGGGCCTCGCATGGATGCAGCACCTGTACAAGCTCCAGGCCGAGCACCAAGTACGTGGTGCTGTCCTCGCGGACGACATGGGTCTCGGCAAGACCTTCCAACTGCTGTCGTTGATGGCGTGGCTCGTGGAGAACGACCCCGAGATCGCCCCCATGCTGGTGGTGGCTCCGGTGTCGTTGCTGGAGAACTGGAAAGAAGAAGCCGACAAGTTCCTGCAACCTGGCACCTTGCCCATCCTGACGGCCTACGGCGATGCGCTGGCCCCTCTGCGCGTGCCACGCGATGCCGTCGATACGCGCCTGCGCACGGAGGACGGTCTCGTCCGGTTCCTCAAGCCGAAGTGGGTGGGATCGGCCAAAGTCGTGCTGACCACCTACGAAACCTTGCGAGACCTTGAGTTCTCGTTCGCCGCAGAACGCTGGTCGCTGATGGTCTGCGACGAGGCCCAGCGCATCAAGAACCCTGCGGCGATGGTGACCCGCGCAGCAAAGAAGCAGAACGTTGGCTTCAAGATCGCCTGCACAGGCACCCCAGTCGAGAACACCCTTGCAGACCTGTGGTGCCTCTTCGACTTCGTGCAGCCGGGTCTGCTTGGTGCGCTGAACGATTTCGGGCAGCGCTACCGCAAGCCGATTGAAGCGAAGAACGACGAAGAGCGCGCTCGCGTCGAAGAGTTGCGCGTGCGCATCTCGCCGCAGATACTTCGGCGGACGAAAGCCGAGGTTGCGAAAGACCTTCCGCAGAAGATCGTTGTCGACGCCTGCCGCAAGCTTCCGCTGTCGACCACGCAGCGCAACCTCTACGCCAAGGCGATCGAGGACTTCAAGAAGCGCAACGATCCGAGCTTCCGCTCGCCCTTCAAGAATCACCTGGGCCTGCTGCAGTACCTTCGCCTGATCTGCACCGATCCACGGCGTCACGGCCTCACAGTCTTCAAGCCGGAGCCGCTCGACCAGTACCGAGGCAAGGCACCCAAGCTGGACTGGTTGCTGGATCAACTCGACCAGATCAAGGCCAAGGGCGAGAAGGTCATCGTCTTCTGCGAGTTCCGCAACATCCAGCGGCTGCTGCAGCACTACATCGAGGCGGTCTTCCACGTCCGGCCGGACATCATCAACGGCGACACGAGTGCATCGTCTAGCCACACCGCCAGCCGACAGAAGCGGATCAAGGCGTTTCAGTCTGCTCCTGGCTTCGGCGTGATCATCTTGTCGCCGGTTGCAGTTGGCTTCGGCGTCAACATCCAGGCTGCGAACCACGTGGTCCACTACACGCGCACATGGAACCCAGCGAAGGAAGACCAGGCCACGGATCGTGCCTACCGGATCGGACAGAAGAAGGACGTGTACGTCTACTACCCGGTGGTGTTCGCCGACGACTTCAATACCTTCGATGTCAAGCTGGATCAGCTACTGACCAAGAAGCGAGACCTGGCCAGCGACATGCTCAATGGGTCGGGCGACTTGACCCCCAGTGACTTCAACGTCGGCGATGTCGTCCCCGAGGGGGACGTTGACGCGATCGACGAGCGCGTGACATTGGAGATGGCACTGCGCATGGAGTGGCGCCACTTCGAGGGCTTGACGGCAGCGCTTTGGAACAAGCGGGGGTTTGACTTCTGCTACTGCACGCCCGGCACGAACGACAACGGCGTGGACGTGGTGGCGATCTCTGGCAGCGTGGGCCAACTCATCCAGACGAAAACCTCCGGGAACGAAGGTACGAAGCTTGGCTGGGAGACCGTGAAGGACGTGGTCGGCGGCGAAGCGTTCTACCGGCGCAAACATCCCAACATCGAGTTCAGGAAAGTCGGCGTCACCAACCAGTTCTTCAACTCCCAGGCGCACGAGCAGGCCAGTCTCAACAACGTGGAACTGGTCGACCAGAAGGGACTTGGCGAGCTGCTCGAACGGCACGCAGTGACCATGATGGACCTCGAACGCCTGCTGTACGCGGAGTGGGGCGAAGACAGCAACGCGGCCGCGTAGCCCTCGCTGACACTCATAGGCAACTCGTCTCGCCACAACGAACCTCATGCTCGACCCGATCAACTCGCTCGCGTTCTCCGTCCAGTCGAACAAGGGTGTCTATGCCGTCCTCCTCGGATCGGGCGTCTCGCGTGCCGCTGGCATCCCGACCGGCTGGGAGATCACGCTTGAACTGGTCCGCAAGGTGGCGGCTCTTCAGGGTGAGGTCTGCGAGCCCGATCCCGCAGCGTGGTATGTCGGCAAGACCGGCAGGCAGCCCGACTACTCTGAGCTACTCGACCTTGTCGCAAGAACACCTGCCGAGCGTCAGCAGCTGCTGCGCCAATACTGGGAGCCGACCGAGAAGGAACGCGAGGACGGCCTCAAGCTGCCGACACGCGCGCACCATGCCATCGCCGGTCTGGTGAAGGCGGGCTATGTGCGGGTCATCCTCACAACCAACTTTGACCGACTGACCGAGCTTGCGCTTCAAGAGGCTGGCGTCCAACCTGCCGTGCTCAGTACCGCCGGGCACATCCAGGGTGCAGTCCCCTTGACGCACGCGGCGTGCACCGTGATCAAGGTTCACGGCGACTACCTTGACACGAGGATGCTGAACACGCCCGCCGAGCTGGCTAGCTACCCTGCGGAACTCGACGCGCTGCTGGACCGGGTCTTCGATGAGTACGGTCTGATCGTGTGCGGATGGTCGGCAGAGTGGGATGTTGCGCTGCGAGCAGCGATCTCGCGCGCTCCGGCCAGGCGCTTCAACACCTACTGGGCCAGCCGTGGCAATCCGAGCGCTGCCGCGGCCGATCTCATTGCTCGGCGAGCCGGTCAGATGGTGCCCATTGCCGACGCCGACGGTTTCTTCGTCCAGGCGGCGGAGCAGGTGCAGTCGCTGGAGGATTTCGCGCGGCCCCACCCCTTGTCGACGGCGACGGCGGTGGCTAGCCTGAAGCGGTACCTGTCCGAGCCGCGCTTTGCGATACAGCTCAGCGACCTGGTCCACCGGGAGGTGGATCGCGCGCTGGCCGTTTTTGCGGGGCCTGAGTTTCAGGTGAATGCCGGTCCCGTGGAGGGTGTCGACATCGAACGGCGGGTTCGAGGCTACGAGGCAGCCACCGAGACCTTGATGCGCATGGCCTACGTTGCTGGCTACTGGTCAGCAGATGCGCAACTCAGGCCGTGGTGTGAAGCACTCGGACGATTGGCATACCGACGCACCGGCAACGGAATTGTCCTCTGGCTCGAACTTCAGTCCTACCCAGCGACTTTGGTTCTGTACGCGTTCGCTCTTGGGGCGGTTGCAAACGGCCGGTACTCGTCCTTGAACACCGTGCTGGCTGTCCAGGTGTTGCGTGAGCATCGTGACCCGAAGCCACTGATCGACGTGGCGCCTCCGTGGGCGTTGTTCCAGAGAGGCATGCAACCCATGCAGGCGCTGCCCGGTATGGCCAATCGGTACGCACCGCTGAATGATCGACTCGCTGAAGTGATGAAACCCGTTCCAGAGGGCCGGCTGCCTTCCGCCGAGGCTTTCGACTCTGACTTCGACACCGTCGAGATACTGCTGGCCTTGAACTTTGCCCGCACGACGCTGACGACGGGCAGGTATTGGGCAATCCCAGGCAGGTATGGGTATCGGCACCAGGAGCTTGATCGGATTCTCGCGAAGCTCCGAGTCGACGTTGGTACCGCTGCGACGCCGGGCCCGCTTTCGGTGTCGGGCCTCATCGGCTTGAGCCCGGAGGAGTGCGAAACGAACCTCACCTCTTTCGTGCCCTTCGTCCAGAACCTTCACTGGCACTGAAGTTTCGGAACGGCAACGCATCGGCCAAACTTGCATCCTTAGGGCAAAACCGGCATGGACCGTTGACCGCTTACCCCACCCTAACATACGCCTATCTACTCCTTGCAATCGCTGAAGACAGACAACGGGACCAACTTGGAGGGGTTCTCCTACGTAGTCCGATCCCTACCTCATTCCACCCCGTACCGCTTTAGCGTCTCGGTCCACGCCGAGGCCGCCTCCGGGTTGGCTTGCTTCCAGGCTTCCAGTTCGGCGCCTCGAAAGAACCAGTCCTTGATGTCGCCGCCGCTACCTCGCTTCATCGGTTCGCGAGGCGTCCGATCTCTCGACAGGAACCCCGCCTGCCTAGACGGCGGATCGGTGTAGCCCCTCAGGAAGCGCTTCTTGCCTTCGTCCCAGCGCAGGTCTGGCACGATGGGACGTTTGCCGAACGGCTTTGCCAGACCGGCTGCCATCTCCGGGAAGAGCAGCGACAGCAGGCGGTCGTACTTCGCCGAGCGCATAGACATGTAGTCGGATCGCTTGACGGCCGAGACGACTGCGTCGCGCCACACGTCGAACCACTTCGCGACGCGGTCGTCGTCTGACAGATTCGGCAGGTAGGCTTTGACCGCGATAAGGTACAGCGTCCAGTCGTGCCGGTTGTTGGCCTGCGACTGCTGGATGGCGTTGAGAACCTCGGCTGCCGTATTGAAGCCGTAGCCGACGCCACGGTTGTTGCGGATCGACAGCAGCCTCGCGAGGATGCGGTGGTGGCCGAGCAGGTCTTCGTCGCCTGCTTCAGGGAACCCGCGCTGGGTCATCTCGTCGACTCTGGAGGACACGTCGGCAATTGCGGCAAGCAGTTCGGGCCGTCGGTGCCAGTCGACCTGCGCTTGATCGCTGGGGGACTTTCTCTCGAACCAGGTCTCCTTGCGCGGTGGTGTTCTGGCTTGCTCGATCAGCAAGTGCTCGACGGCCGCAAGGTAGCGCGCTGCCAGTTCGGCAATCGGTGTCTCCTGGATGCGTCTGCGCTGTTCTTCTGCGATGCGGGAGGATTCGATCTGGAGGTCTCTCTCCTCCTGCATCTTGGCCTGAAGCTCTGCCCTGACGCTGTTCAGACCGGGGAAGCAAATCCAACGCTTGACGGACACTTCATGGACCACCAGGTGATGGAGTTCTGACCTCGTGACCCGGCCACCAGTCATGGACAGATCGATCTCCAGAGCAGCGAAGCCCTGCGCGCGGATGCGGCCTTTGCGCTCGTCGTCGATGACGTTGGTGACGGTGACTTCGATGATCAGCGGATCGAAGACTTGGCCGTCGTCGGCTGTTGCCTCCGTCACGACATCGGGGATGAGGGGTCTCATTCGGTGTTCGAGGCGGGTATTCGAGAGCTTCAGGATTCGATCACCGACTGACCACCGCCGCTGCAAGGTCGGATGGCCTGCGCTGCGCTGTTCTTCGAGGACCTCCATGCCAGGGACGGTGATGTGGCCCGCGCCTTCGAGGATGCGCTTGACCTCGTGGTGAAGCAGCGTTTCGCGCTTCTTCGCCGGGCTGAGGTCGTCCGACAGCACGAGGTCGTCTGGTAGCCAGTCCAGCGCGTCGATGGCCATGCCCGTTGCCTGGCGTGCGGCATCGGCTCGTAGTTCGGCGTCGTTCCAGTGCGAACGCCAGCAGATGCCCGCCGGCAGGAGCTGCAGGCGTCTGCGAATCTCAGCCTGTTCCATGCCCGCGACAGATGCATCGACATCGATCGTGATAGTCGGCACAAGGGTTGTCTCGCCGCTGTCGTTTGCGTGTTCGGTAATACCGCCGGTGAGCGCCACGCGTAGCTGACGGCCGTCGTCCAAGGTCAGCACGGCGAACGTGCGATCTCGGAAATCGATGCTGGCGACACGAACGCGCTGGGGCGGCACTTCGACCCACGCCTCGTGGATCGCGCCGCTGAGGCCCTCAGCCGACGCAGACATGCTGCGGCGTGGAAGGTCAATCACGCCTTCTTCTGCGAGCAGCCTCATCGCAGCGGCGCGTGCCGCCAGGACCGCACACTCGTCGCGTTCAGCGCCTTCAGGGTGTCGGAAGTGCGGCCTGCGGACGACCTTCTCTTTGGCCGCGTTCACGGCGATCAGTGGAAGGCTGCAACTCGGACACTCGCAACCGCAACGACCACCCCTGTGCTCCGCGTCGATCTCGCCGATGTAGCGCGGCTCTCCAGTCTCGATGTCGCGCGCCCAGGCCATGACCAGTTCGCCGAGTGCCGCCTTGGCACTCTCGACCGAGTAGGGCCGAAGCTCGACGGCAGGCGAAGAGACCCGGGCCATGGTCGACTCAGGCGGTCAGCTGGGCCACGCGCTGACGCATGGCCTTCTCAAGACGGACCATGGCGTCGGCGAGGTTGGCGTGGATCGTCGGCCACTGTTCCTGGGGCGACTTGTAGCCGCCATCGATCACGTACCGGATGCGGCAGCCTTCGCCCTGGGGCAGCTCCTGCCAGTCCAGCTGCGCGCCAAAGTCACTTTCGATGGCGGCCTTTTGCGCCTCAAGGGCTTTGAAGGCCGCCTTGTTCTTCACCGTCTGGCCGCTCCCCATCGCGATCCAGAGTTCCACTTGAGAGTCCGTCTGTCGCGCGGTGTATCCGAGGTTGAAGCCGAACCTTCCGATGCCGCCGTAAATCCACCCGTCCTGAGTCGGCTTCCTGTTGGCGTGCACGTCGGTCTTAGTTTTTGCGTGGTCCAGCAGCGCTTCCCAGAACTTCAGTCGCAGTTCGTGGCGATCGGTTCGGCTCTGGCGTTCGGCCTGCTTCTTGACACCGATCTGCGTCTGGAAGTCGTTCGCTTCCGGCAGCGGGATCAGCTGCTGCACGTCGAGCAGGACGGTGCCGTCGCCCATTCTGTAGGGCTTCATGCGTACGCACCGGATGTCGATGCCGCGCTCGATCAGCCACATGACGGCGGTCGTCAACTCCTTGCTGAAGTCTGCCGCTGCCAGGACGATGCGCGTCTCCTGCGCGAACTGGTCCTCGTACACATCTTCCCAACCGAGGAACTCCAGGATCGCTGTCTTCGAGCCCTCGATGTCAGGCGAAGCCTTGCTACGGTACCTGGCGAAGGTATCGACCAGCTGGTCGAAGGTCATGGCGGAGATCATCGCTGCGTAACGAAGGGCTTGCAGTTCCATGTGCCCGCCGTCCTCCGTCCGCTTCAGCTCGACCACGACAAGGTTGGCCTCGGAGTCGATGCACAGCAGGTCGATGCGACGCGAGCTGTCCAGCCAGTCACCGAACTCTTCGGCAACGACCATCAGGCGATCATCCAGCACGCTGATCTGCTCGCGCAGCAGCCGCTGGATGTCGTTGCGTTCCATGATGCCCTCGGCGCCGAAGGTGGTCTCAGAGATCGGCTTCAGTTCCTTGGGCGTCACTTGGAATATTGGCATGCTGACTTCCCCTATCGGGCTCTAGTGATCCTTGTCCATTGACATGAGGCCGTCGCGTTCAAGGAATGCCTCTTGCACCAAGCCCTCGCCATGTCGGCGTACCACCTCCCACAGAAGTAGCACCTCCTTGTTCGAGGTTCGCTCCAATGACGGTGCCCACTGTGCGTGCTGCTTCTGATACAGGTCCGCACGCCCGCTGCTTGCCTCTCGGTCAGTTCGAAGGTGATGATCCAGTTCCTGCACGCCGGGCGCAATCAATCCATCCAGCCGAGGCAACGTTAGCGCCATACCCAAGCCAGCTGGATCGAGATCAAACGCCCCGAACACAGGGAGCGCGATCGTCCGGAGAAGTAGGTTCACAGTGTCGGCGCGCGTTCCGTCTTTCTCGCCCCGGAACACGAAGAGCGGACGCGCTCCACACCGCAGCAAGTAGCGGCTACTCCACAGACCGCACCTACGGAACGACTCCAGGTTCTCGACCACGATGATCGAGTTGTGGTCGCAGCCATCCACGATCTGCGCCACTGGCAGCACCAAGTGAGAGCCAACGGGGAGCCGCAAGTTCGAATTGGCAACCCGAAGTGATTGCGAGGGCAGGCAGGTGACTGCGACCAATCCTGCTGACGCGGCCACTCCGCCCCACTTCTCATTGCCGCGAAGCCTCCAGGAGGCAGTCCTGCTCAAGGCCTTCCAGGCATCGGGTGGGGTCGTAGGGTCAATCTTTTCCAGTCTGAGCAGGTCACCCGCCTTGGCAAAGTCAGCGCTGCTGTACTTGACCTTGGTTCCACTGACAGCGCCGATGCCGTGGACTTCGGCCAGGTGGCGCGTGACTTCGCCAATAGGCTTCGACTCCGGCCTGCTCTGGACGAGACTCAGCAGGAAGGTAATCGACCTCTTGCTCTCTGTTCTCACGGGGCAACCACCTTAATTTCACGCGGTTGCGGCACTCGTGCGAGCCAACCTTCCCGGTGCCTGTTATGGCTTCTGCTGACCTTTGCAGTTGACGAGATCAATACCATTAACGGTGCTCAGCAAATGAGTGGTAGTTCGGTGAGCGCCTACTGGCGTTGAGTTTTCCAAGCCGCGTTCTGTCGATACGACCTTGAAGGAAGCTCACAACGTCGCCAAACCGCATGGTGGCCAGCAACTTCCAGTCGCCTTTGAATTCTCTCTTCAGCGCGTTGTGGATCACCATGTACTTGAGGCGCCCCTCCTTGCTCGTGTCGGCCTTCTGGTACTCCTGATAGCGTGCGATCAGGTAAGCGACGTAGGAGGTCATGGCCTGGTCACTGCCGATGCTTCCCTGCGGTGCGGCGATCGTGACCTTCCTCTTTGTGACGTTGACGTTGAGCGTATTCGCCTGCATCGCGCCAGGGCTGTTCACTGCAATCTGGCCCGAGTTCCCCTGGACAACTACCTTCGTGTAGTTCGCGAGAAGTCGCTCAGCTGCACGCGTGGTCTGCGGCGTAATCTCCAGCATGCCGGCCTGCTCGTGGTCGCTCTTCATCATTGTCAGCACCTCTACCGTATAGGTATCGGTGTCGGCGTCCCCGATCCGATGGTGACGCGTACACAGCAGAATCAAATTCTTCGCATCATGACGAGCGGCATCATCTTGGGTCGGGTCGTAGCGCGGCCCGCCTGGTGAGGCGGCCTTGATGTGGCAGATGTCGCCGGTCACGGTGTCGGACTCTTCCACGATGGGAAGGATGCAATCGGGATGGGCGCACTGATTCCGACAGCGTGCGAAGAGGCGCTTCAAAGTGGCAAGCGTCAGTGTTGTCATTGGGGAACCGCGCGCCACGTCACGCTCACGTCGGAGAACACGCGAGTGCCAGAAACGTCATCCTGCTGGGGCGCAAAAACGGGCACCAGTCGGAACGCATCCATCTCGTCGCCGTCTTCCTCGATCAGAAGACACTGGAGCCAGACTGCCATGGACAGGCCGTCGAACTCTCGCCTTCTGAACTTCCACAGGTATGCAGACAGGCCGTATCCATCGACCGACGCTTTCACGTCGACGAGGAACTGGTGGAGCGCGATGTCGTACAACTCAGGCTCCAGCTCCACCACCTCGCTGGACGGTTCGCCATCATTTGTCACTTCTTGCGGAACGAAGTCTTCGACTCGCGCCGCCCGTTCCGGGCCGGCGCCCAGCGTCGCCGCGATCGATCCGAGGTCGTCGAGCGTGCCCCCCATCCGCACGTCTGGGTTCGGGCGCACAGGCACAGGGGCGACCTTCAGCAACCATGGTGGAGACGTGTCGTCCACCGGAACATCGGGGCCCTCATACCGGGGGTGGAGCTGAAACAGGAGCAGCGCCTTGGCGAAGTTCGCGTTGCGCTTCTGCACCTCGCGTGTCTTGAACAGCATCCGCTGAATCGTGTTCCAAATCTCGGCGAGCTGCACCACCCACGCCTGCTGGTGCTGCGAGATCATCTTGTTGTATATCCGCGCCAGCTCAAACATCTCGTCGTCGACGAGATGGAATGGAAGCTGCGTGGCGATTAGGCCAAGCACGTCGTCCTGCAGGTCTCGCGTCTCATTGATGTAGAAGAGGTTCTGCCGCTTCTTCTCCTGCAGCGACTTGGCCGTGGCGAACTGGCTGTCCATCAACGCCCGAAGGGTGAACACGTTGCGTTGGATGGCCTCGTGAATCGAGAAGCACTCGTCCTCGAACTCGGATTCCGCGTTGGCCATGTCGCGCAGCTCGCCAAGGCGGCGCGCTTCCGACATGCTCTGCTTCAACCGCTTCAACCGCTCAAGTTGTGGTGCGATCCGCGCCAGCCGGTCGTACGAGCGCAGCCTCGACGTAGCCGCGTCAAAGTGCCTTTGCAGGGTTCTCGTGAGCTTGAACGTACCGGCTTCGAATGGACGAATCGCTCCTGCGTGCTCCAGGGCGCGCACGCCCTTATTGACCTCGGCCGTATCAGTGATCGAGCCCTCGTGATACGCCCGCGAGACCAGCTCGCGGTTCGCGTACAGGACTTCGATGTACGCGACGATCGGGTCAGATGAACGGGCCACTACAGACCCTCCGGCATCTGGAGCGGAGCGCGGACCGGCGCACCAGGCGCAGGCTCAACCTCGCAGTAGTGAGCTAGAGCAGCGGCTGCCCGAGCGGCGACAGGGTCGGCTTCCTTGCCATGCGTCTTCATGGCCACCCAGACTCCGAATGAGGCGATGCCGGCATCCGCAGCAAACCTGTTGACGCTGTGGCCCGCTGCCACAAGCTCAAGCGCCTGAAGAAGGGCGAACGACGGACGGCGGCCTTTTAGGGTCATGCTGGCGCTCCACCTGCGTCGGGCGCACGCTCGTCCGCCACCAGTTCAAGCTGATTATTCGGCTCTTCCGGGACAGCTGATGGCTCGTGATCCAGCAGGAAGGCAATCACCTGGTGCAGGTAGTCGATCTTCCCGCTCACCATGTAGATTTCGCGCTCGGCATTCCTCTCTATCAAGTAGCCGTCCCTGCGCAACCCGTCCAAGGCCCGTTTGAGGTTGTCGTGGACCGATGGGGTGACGCGCGAGCCCACGAGGTACGGCAGGACAGTTCTGAAGTCCTCCAACAGCTTCGGGCTGTTGCTGATGCGTTCCACAAGGCTTGGAAGGTCTACGAGGCTTCCCGGCGTGAGCATCAGATCATTGCCGAGCGCCTGCTGCGCGGTCATGAGGAACTGCATCCTCGGCCAGTGCTCGGTCTTGATCTCCGAGAACTGCTTGCGGATCGCAGCCCGCTGGTCCTTGTCAACTCGCATATGCGCGAGGAAGTAGGCGCCGTCGTCTCCAAGGCGGGACAGCCTGTACCCGATCTCCTCGACCCATCGAGACACCCGCGCATGCTGGTCTTGGTCTTGAAGAAAGCTGTACAGAGCCGGTTGCCTAAACTCGCAAATGAACTCGCCTGCGAGAAGCACATGGATGGCTTGCTCAAACATTTGCTGTCAGCTCCTTGAAGCGGGCGGTCAGCGCCGCAGCGTCGGGTACTGAGGCAACCAACACATCCCGGTCTCCGGTCACCTGAACCAAGCTGTCGAACTGCTGCATCGATCGCTTGGGCAGTTCCGGCGTCGCGGTGACCAGACGGATACCGTTATCCGTGAGCACGTCGAGCATGGCTCTGATGTTGGGCGCGTCCAGCCGTCCGGTCTCATCGATGGCCCAGGTGATGATCGCCTTGGACCCGCCTCGAACCATTCTCACAAAGCCACAGAGGACCGCCATCAGAACGATGCAGGTCAGTCCGCTCGACGAGACCGCCTTGAACTCGGCAGCATTTGCGAACTTCTTTCGCTTGTTGTTCTCCGTGACTTCGCCGCGAATCGTCACTTGGTTCGAGAGTTCGACTTTCATGCTGGACTCGCCACCCCAGGCGCCCAACACGGTCATCAAGGCCGCAACGAAATCATCTGAGGGGACTTCGTTGTCCCTCAGCCGTCCAAGCTGCGAATCGAGAAACTCGATGAACGACTCCAAGGGTGCCCACAGCTTTTCCTCCGCCAAGCGCGAGCTGACGATGATCTGCAAGTCACCCAGCTTGTCGAACCGGTTGTTCCCTAGTTCGTCCTTCATGATGCGATCGCCCAGGCCGGACTGCAGGGCATCGTTGAACCTGCGAACCTCGCGATTGAAAGTCTTCAGCTCGTTGTAGAAGTCCCGCACCTGACCAGCGGTGTTTTTCGCGGTTTCGACCAGCGTCTGGAGCATTTCGTGATGCCTGAACTCGAACCACTGGCCCAGCTCCCGCGTCCAGACCAGGGGATCGTCACTGCGTGACGCCTCGGTACGCTCATAGAAGTCGCGAATGACGGACTGGTGTGCCCGCAGCATCGCAGAGCGGACCAACCCGATCGACTCGCGCAGCCTCTGTGCGGATCGGTGGTAGCTGTCGACCAGACCAACCGACTTGACCTCCAGCGTTGCTACGGTGACTAGCGCAGCCTCGTTCTCCGCCTCGGGAAATGACTTCAAAGAACTGGGGATGTCGTGCGCCGACAAGATTGGAAGTGCTTCACACCCCCGGAGCGCCTCCTTCAACCGTTCGATTTCAGTTGTGACGGCCGCCACAACAAGGTTGTGCTTGTCGATGGCTTCGCGTTCGTACGTGAGGATCGCGTCGTGGGCCAGCGCTTGTCTGGTCTCGTCGACTGCCAGCTGTGAGATTTGCGATCTCAGTTCGGGCTCGCGCTTCGCCGCACGCTCTTTCCATGCCTTCCACTCTCCGACCAGTCCCCGCAGCTTTTCAATCCGTGTCACCTCTTGGCTGTGCTTCGCAACCTCGGCGTCTACTTCGGCGAGGCGGCCAGGGTCCACTCCCTTCTCTCGAAGCAGGTTGAGCTTGTCCGCTGTCAGCGCGGCGATGTCGGCCGCCTCCTTCGCTGCAATCGTCTTGTGCACGCCGTCGAGTCGGGCCAACTCTTCATCCCGGGCCTTGTCGATAAGCCTGATCTTGCCGCGAGCCTCTTCGTTGACGCGTACCCGCTGAGTGTCGTACTTGGTCTGGATGGCAGTAGTTTCCTTCGCGAAATCGGCCAACTCATGGTCGACTCTCGAACGTTCCTTCAGTGCCTTGTCCTTGCATTCGGCCAGTTCCTGCGTCCGCCTTGCCTTCTGGCCCTTGAGCTGTTCGGCCTGCTGCTTCAGAGTGCTGTCGAGCCTAGCGGCTTTGGATCGGGCAACGGCAACCGCTTCCCCGGCGGCCCGCAGCGCGTCTCGTGCAGCTTGCTGAGCTTCCTTCGCGCTCTTAAGGCGCGCTTCCACCGCGTCGAGCGCCTGTTCGGCTCTCACCTTTGCAGCCTTCAAAGCTTCGACTGACAAGGTCGGGTCGGCTTCAATCCGGGTCAGGTCCAACTCGATACCCAGTACGGAGGTCGAGTCCACCGCCGCTATCGCGGGACGCAGGTCGTCTCGATGCAGCAGTGACAGCGCGATGACCTTTCCTACGGTGGATTCCCAACCGTCTACGTTGCTCCGCAGAAATGCGAGAAGACTCTCATCGCTTGGGCGGATGGCCTCTTCGAGTTCAGCAATTGCCTTGAGAGATGCAACTTGCTCCGCCTTGACGGCATCGACCTGCGATTCCGATGCTGTGTACGCCTGCTTCGCCTTTCGTTCCTGCTCCTCCGCGTCGCTGACTTCCCTTTGCGCGATGGACCACGCCCCCCGGCCAGTTTCGACTTCAGACTCCAGTGCTTCGATTCGCGCAATCGTTTCATCTGAGGCGATGGGGTTCTGGAATCGGCCGATGTGTGTCGCCCGCTCTGCAACGAGTTCGTCTCTCCTGGTTTGGCGTGGATCGAGTTCGGCCTGAAGCGAGGCGTTGATCTGCCCGATGGCGATCTCCTGGTTGCCCGCAATGAGCTTCTTCTTCTCTTCCGCCTGTAGTCGCGCCTGCTCTTGCTGCTCGTTGACGGAACCTTGTTCGGCCAGTGCAGCCTTCTGCCGGTCCGTGATCAGACGCTCGAATTTATTGTCGATGGACTCCTGCGCGCCCAGCAATGCGCTGCGACGCTCTCCAGCCTGAGCGTGGTGGGCTCTGGCCATCGGGAGATCATTCTCGATCTCACGCTCGCAACGAACCACTTCCTGTCCTTCAAAGTGGCGTCCTCGCGCCTCCGATTCTTCAAGCTCGGCACGGGCGTTCTTGAGGCGTCTTCTTGTTGCGTCCAGCTCCTCTCTGCGCTCGGACTTCCTCTTCGACACGTCTTCCATGTCGAGTCGGTGATCGCGATCTTCCTTTGACCGCTTGGCCTCCTCGACATCCAGAACACTGGTAAGGCGGGCCCTCAGCCTCATCGCTTGCGCACGAGCCAAACCGATCTCGTGAGATAGCTCTTCCAGCGTCGCGGCTTCGCTTCGGGCACGCGCCATCTCAGGCTCATTGCGCATCACATCGACGTACGCGGCTCTTTGGTCGCGCCACGCGTAGATTTCCGTCTTGCCGAGTTGCAGCTCGCGCGTCGGCCTGTCGCTTCTCAGCGGCAGGGCGGAAATGACGATCCGTTGGAAGTCGTCAAAGCCCGCCGACTCCTTGAACATCGAACCAACGATCTTGTCGATGTGCTTCAGACTACGGCCGGCTTCGACACACGCGAAATCTGCGGCGAGAGCGCTGATCTTGTCTGCGCGCCTGGTGCCCGACCGCAGGTTTTGAATGACGGCCGTGTACTCAGGAAGGTTTAGGACTTCAGACGCGCGCAGTCCCAGGGCTGTGGCTGCCGACCGCAGATCGGCTTGGTCGCGAAAGGTGTTGTCGTCGGTGATGAACAGCCGCTTGTCATACCCACCACGAAAGAACTGGTAGGCCATGCCGCCCTGGGCGTCGGACCGCAGAACGACCATTCGCAACCCGTCGTCACCGTCGGCGCCGTCATGCCGCCGGTACTCGAAAACGATGTAAGACGCTCGGCTGTTTAGCAAGAACTCGGTGATCGGTGACCTGCCGCCACTGCGATCGACCATGCTGTAGGCCGGCACACCATAGAACAGCGGAATCAGCTGGGCGAGCGTCGTTTTGCCGGCGCCGTTTCTTCCTAGGATGAGAACGTGCCCGTCAGCGAGCCTCAGCTCTGCGACTTTGCGCTGCTTGTAGCTGTTGACGCACAGCATGCGGATCAGTTCGAAGCTCAAGGCACTCCCTTCGCCCTTGGTCAGAGGCCGACCGGGCATTCCCGCATGCGGTCTCGTCGTGGGCTGCTTATAGTAGCAATAAGACTACCATAGCAGAAGTGCTACTATCTACTTGATGAAGACTCCCCGAACCACATTGGAGCGGTTCAGGTTGATCGAGGCGGTCTCGAAGTGGGAGGGGAGCCTGAGCAATGCCCGGCTCCGCGACCTGACTGGGCTTCATACCGTGCAGGTCAGTCGGTTGATCGCCGCCTACATCGAGGCCAATCCATCCCACCTGGAACACGATGTGTCCGCGAAGCGCTACTGGTGGCGCGGCGGCGAGCACGAAGGCTCCTCGCTCGACGAGTACCTTGAACTGGTTCTCGGGTTGAACCGCCAGGGGCGTGACGTTGCGCCGTTCGTCCATGACGTTCGGTTGGACTTCACTGAACTTGCTCCACCCCTGTTCGCTGCCTTGAATGAGGCCTGTTCGCTGGCGCGGGCCGTGAGGGTCGAGTACCGATCCATGACGAATCCGCAGGGACTTGAGCGCGTGATCGAGCCCCACTCGCTGATCCACATTGGGCGCCGATGGCACGTCCGGGCCTGGTGCCGGCTGCGGGAGAGATTCTCCGACTTCAACCTCGGCCGGATTCGGTCGGCAACGCTCATCGACGAACCTTGCGAGCGGTCTAGTAGCGATGACGAGGGCTGGACGGTCTTGGCGAAGATGCGGGTCGCACCGCACCGCGCCTTGACCCCTGAGCAGGCTGAAGTCGTCAAGGCCGAACTACTGGGCGGCGCGGCTCGTCGAGTCCTTGAGGTCCGTGGCTGCTTGGTTCCTTACGTGATCCAGGAACTTCGAGCAGCCACAAACCCTGGTTTGCAAGCACCCCCCGACTACCAAATCGAGGTCACCAATGCTGCTGACTTGAAGGCCTTGCTCTTCGACAGCGGAAAAGGTTGACCCGGTCGGTATTGGCCAGCGCTGAGCGCTCGCACTCGGGTACCGTACGCTGAGCCATGAAGGGAAGAGATGACAGCACAAGAGTTGATCGACAAGTGGGGCGCCGGAGGCTCGGCGTACGCGCTCAGCGAGCGCGCTGGAGCGCAGCCGCACTTCATGGACCTGTGCTCCATGCTTGGGGTTCAGACACCTGGGGACGCCGAGAACTACTGCTTTGAGCCCTGCGTCACCAAGACCGGGTCCGGTCGTGGGTTCGCGGATGTGTGGAAGCGGGGCCACTTCGCCTGGGAGTACAAGGCCCCAGGCAAGAGCCTCGAAGCCGCGCTCAAGCAGTTGATGATGTACGCGCTGCCGCTGGAGAACCCACCTCTCCTGGTGGTCAGCGATCGCCTTCGCATCGAGATTCATACCCACTTTACGGGGCACCCGAGCGAGTGTCACGTCATCCGCCTCGAAGACCTGGGCCGGCCGGACGTGCAGCTCAAGCTGCGATGGCTGTTCACCGATCCGGAGCGCTTCAAGCCAAGCAAGACCAACCGCGAGATCACCGAGGAAGCCGCGAGCACCTTCGCTGAAACCGCCGATCGGTTGCGCGCAGCCGGCGTTCCCGCGACGAAGGCATCGCACTTCCTCAGCCAGTGCCTCTTCTGCTTCTTCGCAGAGGACGTGCACCTGCTGCCTGCCCGGCTGTTTGAACGTGTCGTCGGTGTGCACATGACGCCCGACAAGCTTCGGAACCAGCTGCAACGCCTGTTCGAGGCTATGCGCGAAGGCGGCATGTTCGGTGCAGACGAGGTGCACCACTTCAACGGCGGGTTGTTCCAGACGATCGACATCCCCGACCTGACCGTCGAAGATGTGAAGGCGCTTCAGATCGCGAGCGGCATGGACTGGAGCGCGATTGATCCGAGCATCTTCGGCACATTGTTCGAACGCGGCCTTGACCCGAGCAAGCGGGCACAGCTGGGTGCCCACTACACGGACCCGGCCACGATCTGGCGCATCGTCAAGCCTGTGGTTCAGGACCCGCTGCAGGCAGAGTGGGCGAACGTTTCGGCTGGCATCGCGGAACAGCTTGCCAAGCGCGATGAGTTGCGCGAGTCCGCCAAGACGATCAAGGACACCAAGAAGTTTGGCCAGGTCCGCACTCGCGCGAACGAGCGTCAGCGCGACGCGCAGGCCCTCTTCAACGGCTTTCTGGAGAAGCTTCGGCAGTTCAAGATTCTCGACCCCGCGTGCGGCAGCGGCAACTTCCTCTACTTGTCGTTGAAGGCGCTCAAGGACCTCGAACACAAGGTCAACCTGGACGCCGAGACATTGGGGCTGCAACGGCAGCATGACGTGACCGGCCCGCACAACGTGCTGGGCATCGAGATCAATGAATACGCGTCCGAGCTGGCACGCATCACGATCTGGATCGGCGAACTCCAGTGGCGCTCGCAGCACGGCTATTCCTTCAAGACCAACCCCGTTCTCGAACCCTTGGACTGCATCGAGACGCGCGACGCCTTGATCGACAAGGACGGCGCCGAGGTCGACTGGCCTGCGGCGTCGGTGGTTGTCGGCAACCCGCCGTTCCTGGGCACGAAGAAGATGCGTCGCGAGGTCGGTGACGAGTACACCGACCGCCTTCGCGCGGCGTACGAAGGACGGGTTCTCGGTTTCGCTGACCTGGTCTGCTACTGGTTCGAGAAGGCGCGGGCAAAGATCGTTGCCGGTGAACTCGGTGCGGCCGGACTCGTGGCCACTGACAGCCTGCGCGGTGGCAAGAACCGCAAGGTGCTCGATAACATTGCCGAGACTGCCACGATCTACGAAGCGTGGAGTTCGCTGCCGTGGGTAAACGAAGGTGCGTCGCTCCAGGTCTCGTTGATCGCCTTCGCGAGCAAGGCCTTCACTGTGCAGCCGCACCTGGACGGCAAGCCGGTGACCAAGATCAATGCCGACCTGACCTCGGGCGAGGACCTGACCACCGCCAACATCCTGCCGGAGAACCAGGGCGCGGCGTTCTACACGACGGTAAAGGCCGGCGCTTTCGACATTCCGGGCGACCTCGCTCGCCAGTGGTTGGCGCTGCCAAATCCGAACGGTCGATCCAACGCCGATGTCGTCAAACCGTGGGCGAACGGCAAAGGCGTCATCGAACGCCCGAAGGACAAGTGGATCATCGACTTCGGCACTGACATGTCCGAAGCGGATGCCAGCCTGTACGAGGCCCCGTTCAAGTACGTCGTAGAGAACGTGCGCCCGGAACGAGAGAAGAATCCGAGGGCGTCATACAAGAAGCACTGGTGGCTGCTCGCTGAGCCGATTCCTGCCATGCGATTCGCACTCGCCGGGCTGCCTCGCTACCTGGCGGTTCTCGGTACTGCCAAACACCGCATCTTCACCTGGATGCACAGCAGTGTGCTGCCCGACCACGCGCTCATCGCTTTCGCTCGTTGCGACGACACGACCTTTGGCATCCTGCAGAGCCGCTTGCACGTGCTCTGGTCTCTACGCCTTGGCACAGCCCTCGACGATCGTCCTCGGTACACCCCGACCACCTCGTTCGACACGTTCCCGTTCCCGGACGGCCTCACGCCCGCGTGCACATCCAACAAGGAAGTCGTGGCGACAACCACTGGTGCCCTCATACCTGCTGGCCTGGCCCCCACAGCGGTTGCGAAGGCTACCGCAGTTGCCGACGCCGCAAAGCGCCTGTACGACCTGCGCGAAGCCTGGCTCAATCCTCCTCAGTGGACCGAGCGAAAGCCCGACATTGTCCCGCTTGGCCTGGAGACCTCGCCATACGCGAACAGGGTTTCCGCGCGAGCAGGGTTCGAGGCGGAAGTGGCCACGCGTACGTTGACCAAGCTGTACAACGACATGCCTGCCTGGTTGAAGTCAGCGCACGAACAACTCGATAGGGCCGTGGCTGAGGCCTATGACTGGGCCGACTACACGCCTGGCCTGTCGGACAGCGAAATCAGGACGCGGCTGCTCAAGCTCAATCTGTCGCGCCCTGGCGTGCCTGCCTAGATGGCCGTCCGTGTACCCCGAACCCGCGCGTCGCAGCGTCAGCCCAATGGTTGATCGCTTTCGACCTGGACGACTACTCCGAAGCTACCATTTGCGCGTGATGATCAACGCGAAGACTGACGACATCATGTACAGGGGGAAGATTGGGTAAGCCGTACTCCGAAGAGCTAGATGCCTTCGCCGACACCTACCAGTGGGCAGCGAAGCAGGATGTCGCACGCCTGGGTCACTTCTTGAACCGCTGGAGCGGGGAGTACGCGGTGGTCGTGGGGTCCGGAGGTTCCTACTCGGCGGCGTTTGCCGTGGCCCTCTTTCGAGAACTGGCGCACCACTCGCCTACCACCGCCGTCACACCCCTTGAGTTTGGAGCGCTCCTCGGGCGATTGTCGCCACGAGCCTTGCTGCTTTCTGCGGAGGGGAAGAACCGCGACATCCTTGCCGCTGCTCGCGGTGCCGAGGCAGCGGACCTGTCGACCGCCGCACTGACGCTGACGCGCTCCAACCCGTTGCTGGACCTTGCACGCGACAACGATGCAGTGCGAGCCTTTCCGTTCCAGATGGACTGGGTCAAGGACGGATACCTCGCCACCAATTCCCTTCTAGCCACGGTGCTGCTCATGTACCGGGCCCTGTTTGGCGACCACGATTTCCAGCACCTCGCACCGTTGCTCGCTCGGGACAGGCTAGCCAGCCGTCGGGACAACTTCTCCCGACTTGCTGGACTGGAGGACGCAAAGCGGGATGGGCTCTTGGTGGTCTACTCCGACAGAGCACACGCGTTTGCGGTCGACCTGGAATCGAAGCTCGCAGAGTCCGCACTTGCGATGGTTCAGATCACGGACCTGCGGCAATTCGCGCACGGCCGCCATCTGCAGTTGGCGAATCGTTTTCCGGCACCGTTCACGCTCTTTGTGTCCTCACCGGATGAGCTTCCACTGGCAGCCGCTACAGCAAGTCTCCTTCCAAATCCTGAGCGCTGCTGGCAACTTCAACTGGACGGTGGCAGCGAGCAAGACACTGTCGTTTCTGGCCTCGTCGATGCGATGTTGATCACCGAGGCACTGGCAAGGGGGGCGCCCTACGATCCGGGCCAGCCAACCGTGCCCGACTTCGGACGCGCCATTCACGCTCTCGATCCCGCTGCTCTACTGCCTTCTGGTCGCTTTCCGGCCTCGCGGCTTGAACTTGCGGCGAGTCGCAAGGCATCAGTTGGCTTGAATCCCGCTGCAGGCGCAGGTCCTGACGTGACGGCAGCAGCCTCAGCGTTTGCTGAGCGACTAACGTCTTGTCGGATCAAGGCCGTGGTGTGTGACTTCGACGGTACCCTGTGTCGGGCGGAGAATCGGTTCGAGGGAATGGACCCAGCTCACGTCGAACAGGTCTCCTCTCTGATTCGGCAAGGCCTCAGGTTTGCGATTGCAACCGGGAGGGGTGACTCCCTCCATACCGCGCTCAGGTCTTCGTTTGACCCCGCACTGCACGGCGACATTCTCGTTGGCTACTACAGCGGTTCGGTCATCAGCAGTCTTGCTGGCGATTTCATTCAGCCGCATCCCAACCCAGAGTTCGCTGAGTTGTGGAATTGGCTAAGGTTGTCGACCTATGCAAACCTGTGTAAGCCCCTGAAGGACTTGGCTCGCGGCGGTCAGTTCAGTATGCGCCTAAAGAACACTCAGCAGTGCTTGCGACTACAGGCTGCCATCCGCCACTGGCTCGCTGAAAATTCCAAATTTGGCTGGCGCGTCTTCTGCTCTGGCCACTCCATAGATGTCCTTGACGAGGCGACATCCAAGCAGCTGGTGGTTGACCATATGGCGAAGCTGATGGGTATCGATTCCGAGTCGGAGATTCTTCGCATTGGCGACGCTGGGCACGAGAACGGCAATGACTTCGAGCTGCTGCGAACTGGACTCAGTCTTAGTTGCGAGCGGGTTTCCTTCGCCCTCGGCTCGTGTTGGAACTTCGGGGCCTCGGGCAACAACCAGGCAGAAGTGGCTATGGCATACCTTCGAGGACTTGTTCCGTCAGATGGCGGATTCAGATTCTCACCGTCGGCACTCTATGCCTAGTGGTTGCAGGCCAAAACGATGAAGCACGAACTCGCCTTCAGACTCATTGGCAAGCTGCTGAACTGGTCGGATGCGGACTTCGCGAAGGAGTTCCGCGAGCTTCAGTTGATGATCGACCACAAGTACGACAGTTACCAGGGGTTCCAGCCAGCAACCCGCTTTCATGTCGCCCTGCTCAATTGGTTGAGCCAGTTTTCAACCGAAGCTCAGCGTCAGACCGCCTATCGCTTCGTGAAAGATCGGCTGGTCTTCATCAGCCAGCGCGAGATGCATCACCTAGTGAGCCTGCTGACGCCAATCGCTGATCGCATCGCTCGCAAGCGTGTCGCTGAGGAGTTGGGCATCCCCTTGTTTATGACCCATCTCGACCCGCTTGCCTCGGGGCGACTGGACATCCTGCGGCGCCGCACTCTTTATGTTGGACTCAGCGATGGAGCCCGAATTGATGTCTTTCGTAGGTACAACGAAGGCCGGGTATCAAACGAGCAGGTTGTCGCGTTCAGCGAGATCAGCGACGACAAGTGGGATGACCTCCAAAGTGAACTTTGGAAGAGTCTTGCTCGTTTCGGGCCGAGCAAGGATCGACCGTGGTTCGAGGCAGTCTGCCTTGTTGACGACTTCTCAGGCTCCGGATCGTCTCTGATTCGGTACGACGAAGAGTCCAAGAGGTGGAAGGGCAAGATCGACAAGTTTTACAGAGCCAACGCGAAGCGAATCGGCCAATCGCTTTCGACTGACTGTGTGATTCACGTCCATCACCACTTGGCTTCCGAACAGGCTCGCCGCCAGATCGAAGATGACGTTTCTCGTTTTGCAGCTGACAACCCCAAGTTTAGGTATACGACATCCTTTTCATATGTTCTGCCGCCGGAGATCGTGATTGGCGACGGGTACGCTGATCGGGAGTTGGTTGAACTTTTAAGGGCGTGCTACGACCCCAACATCGCGGATGAGCACACTCGCAATGACATTTGGTATGGCTACAAGCAGTGTGGGTTGCCGCTTGTCCTTGAGCACAACACGCCGAACAATTCCGTGGCACTGCTTTGGGCCGAATCTAAGGCTGGTGCTGCGCCCCACCAAATGAAGCCGCTGTTCGCGCGGCGCAAACGACACTCAAGCAATGGATAACCCGTTCAAGAAGCGCCGCACGGAGCTGATCACTGATCGGCGGACGCTACTGTCGTTGGTGAGTCCTGCACCAATCGAGGAGTTCTTTCGGCTGGATCGAGCAGAGTTGATAGACAAGCTCGCGATGGTCGTTGGGACACCTGGCTGCGGGAAGACAACCATCGCTCAGGTTGTCGAGTTTGAGTCGCTGTCGACTCTCTGTCAGACGACGGCTAGTCCAATCAACAAGGACCTCGTCGATGTCTTGACGATCAACGGGCTCATTAAGGAAGGCTTGCCTGCAGTCCTCGGCCATCGTTTGGCGATGACCACGAACTTCCGTGATATCTGGGAGCTTCCGTATTCAGAGCAAACCCGAACTGCCTTGTTGCGGGCCTTTGTGCAGTCCAAGGCGGTGTTGGGCTGGTTTAGGCAACTGGAGGGGATGGGTGTATCGGCCGATGACATCGATATCGTCATGGGAGCAAACTCGGAGTCAGTTGTCGCAGTCACGAGCGCCGACGATCCGAGAGCTTTCCGTCAATATGCTCGCGACATCGAGTTGGCGATCTTCCGCGTCGTCACGTCGCTCGTGCCTCCAGATGAGAAGGAGATGGCCTCAGAGTTCCTGAACACGAGGTACGACGTTTTCGAGGTGCTGACCGGCGTGCGTGTTCGTTCCTGGACAAACTCCCCCGAAGCGCCACCTGCCGTCCTTCGTCCGATGATGATCATCGATGACGCGCATGAGCTTCATCCGACCCAGTTCCTGCAACTGAGAGATTGGCTCAAGTCCAAAGCGATGGGTGTCTCGCGCTGGCTCATGTGCCGTCCTGATGTTGTGTCAGCTGACGACTATCGAGACGCGCTGGCTAAAGATGTTGTGGCCGAGGAAGACATGAAGCCGGGCTCCACGCGCGGTCGCGACTACTTGATCAAGTTGATGCAGCTTGGCCCGTCCAAGGAAAAACGGTTCAAGCCCATCGCGACCGACATTGCGAATCGCTACATCGCCGGCATTCCCGAGTTCGCACGTCGTTCGCTGCGAGAGTTGCGCCCGATGCTGAGCCAAAACGCGGTCGCCTTGCCTGATGGTCAGTTGAAGCAGCTGCAGGACCAGATCGACAAGCTGGCGAAAGACTCACGTTTCTCAAAATCGCTGGTTGACACGTTGAGGGCGCGCATTCCCGCCACCGCACGTCCGGACGAGGCATTGGCAGCATTGCGCATCCTTATGCATCGGGAACGCAACCGTACGCCCCAAATGGGCCTGCTGCCCGACGACGCAGTCCGCGAGGAGCCCGTAACGGACGAGCGCAAAGCGGCGGCCTCGTTGATCGAGGGCGCGCGCATTCAACTAATGCACCAGTTTGATCGGCCGTACTACTACGGCATGGACAAGCTCATCGCCGCGAGCAACGCGAACATCGAGCAGTTCATCCGGCTAGCGGGGGGCCTTGTTGATGAAGTGCTCGCTCGGGTAATCCGCGATCGAAGTCCCGATCTCGTACCGAAGGCACAACACACTGCGCTTGTGACCCAGGCTACCCAGGCCATGAACGAATGGGATTTCCCGTACAACGCTGTAGTACGTGAGCTGGTGAAGAAGATCGCGGAGCGTTGCGTCGAGAGAACTCTGCGGCCGAACGCGCCCCTTGACGACGGGGCCAACGCCATAGGGATTCCCCAGGACGAGATGGATCGTGTGCTCCATCGCCATGAGCGCCTCGCTCGTGTGCTGCACTTTGCTTTCGCGTACAAGGCGCTGGTCTTTGTGCCTCAGTACAACTGCAAGGGCAAGGTCTGGTGCCTGCTGGAATTGGGCGCGCTTCCCAGCATGGCGCACGGCCTTACGTTGCACCGAGGAGGGTTCATTGAGGACACCCTATCCGGCCTTCAGGCGATGCTTCCGACCGACGGGGCCTGATCATGCAGTTCATCGCAAGCAGTGGTGACGAGTGTGCGGCCTTCTTTCGAGACTTCATCCACGCCGATCGCAAGGTCCTATGCGTTGCGACGCTTGGCTTCAACGACGTTTGCCTGCACTTTTCTCTTGCTCTGTCTGCGTTCCCGAATGTCGATTTCCTTTTCCTGGTCGAGGAACGCCCCGAGGTGTCTGAAGTCCTTCGACAGGTTGCCACCAGGAACCGCGACGCACTACTAGCTTCGCTGAAGGGACGCAACGTTCAGTTTGAATCGGTTGCCATAGTCGCCGAAGACACAGCAAACGTGGCGGGCCGCAGGGCGGCCAGAGTGTGCGCCACATCTATCGGCAAGTCTTACACCGATATCGTGGTCGATGCCAGTTCGATGTCTCGCGGCGTTTGCTTCCCAGTGGTCAAGCAAGCCTACGAGATGTCCAAGCGGCCAGGTGGTGCGAATGCGCATGTCGTGGTTGCCGGCCGCAACCAGCCTTCGATCAAGGCCACATCCACTTCTAGTGATGCGCCCCAATATGTTCATGGGTTCCAAGCTGACATGGACACCTACGATGTTCGCAAGGCCATCAAGCTTTGGATACCTCAGCTGTCGGAACAGTCCGTGGCTTCGCTCGGTCGCATCTATCGCTTCCTTGAGCCACACGAGGCATGCCCGATCCTTCCGTTTCCTTCCTGGAATCCTCGCAGAGGCGACGAACTGCTGCGCGAGTTCCAACTGCCGGTCTTGAACGACTGGGACGTGAACCTGCTCGATGTGATTTACGCTCACGAGTCCGATCCGACTGACGTTTGCGAGACGATTACGCGCATCCATCGGAGTCGCGCGGATTCGTTCCATGCATCAATCGATGAGCCAGCCAGAACCATTCTCTCTCCGGCTGGCTCCAGGATCGGAAGTGTTGGCATGCTCCTCGCCTCGCTGAGGCTTGACCTTCCTATCGTCTATGAGGAGAGCATCGGCTACACTTCTTCGCTGTCTTCTGTCCCGGAGTTGTCGGAGCGTCCTCCTGACCACCTGTGGCACGTTTGGTTGAGACCTTAACCACCGCGCCGGCCCCCTCGAACGCGCCCGTGAAGACCTCTGCAAACCGTATTGTCGGCACTGGGCTGTTCGCCTTGGATGTCATCGTTCGCCGGGACGGATCGATGGCTCCACCGACACTAGGCGGGTCCGCAGGCAACGTTCTCTGGATTCTTGGCGCGCTCGGCTGGAAGAGCACCCCGATTGGGGTGCTTGGGGATGACACAGCTTCCAGCCTGCTTCAAAGTGACTTTGAGCGGGTTGATGCGGATACCCGCTTCCTGCTGCGGTCATCGTGCCGGAGCACCCCTGTCATCTTCCAGCACCAGCTCGAAGTGACGGAACGCGCGCCCAGCCCCACCCATCGATTCACTTTTACTTGCCCGTCTTGCGGAACCAGGCGCGGTCCGCTTTGGGACGACGAGTCTGCGCTTGCAGGCGCGAAGGAGCCTCTGCCCGCTGCCAGCGTGTTCTTCCTCGACCGGCCAACACGCCTGGGGGTGACTCTGGCTGAACGCTACGCGGAGGACGGTGCCGTCGTGGTCTTTGAACCTTCGACGATGGGTGATGACCTCGAACTTTTTGCTCGTGCAGTTCGGTGTGCCAGCATCGTCAAGTACGCCGATGATCGGATCGCTGACCTGAGCGACTTCGATCTTCAGCCGCATGCGGTCGAGGTTCAGACTTGTGGCCCGGACGGTTTGCGCTTTCGTGCTTCGTCGCTTGATGATCGCTGGCTCGGACTGGGTGCCTACGAGTTGCCGTACATGCAAGACACGGCAGGTGCAGGTGACTGGTGCACCGCAGGATTGATCTTCGACCTGTTTGCTAGGTCGCCCGTATTGCGTACCGAGATCGACTACAACTCACTTGCGCGAGCACTCGCTTTTGGCCAGGCACTGTCGACTTTGAACTGCATGGCAGAGGGTGCGCGAGGACTGTTGAGTGCATGGCCCGCAAGCCGCGTCGTTCGTGTTGCACGCGATCTCAGCGATGCTCGCGTAGACGGGCTGCGCAATCAGAGCCTCCATTGCGCCTCTGTCGTCTCGGAGCCCCGACTGAACCTCCTTGCGGACGAAGTCACACAGTGGTTCACTTCCGCAGTCTCAGGCGCTGACCGTATCGGCTGCTGCCCTGCGCCGTGACTTTGGGGCCGCTGCGCTGTCCGATGCGGCAGTGCGGTTCTTAGCCTCAGACTTGCGCCTGACCTTCGGCTCGGCGGCCAAGATTTCAGCTCGAACCTCCATCAGGAGGACCCCGAGCTTGTTCTGCCCGACGCCGTTTACCTCCCCCCAGAGACGGTTCACCGCATTGTCGACGGTCGCCGACTCGACCAGTCTCGCTGTGCCGGTGCTTAGTAGAAGTGCCTTCAGGTCCTCGTGCTGGGTGAACTTCGCGATGAGCACGCGCTTCATCCGGTCGAATTTGATCTTGGACCAGTCCTCGGCGATATCCCATACATACAAGCCATGAGCTGCCATCGCCAGCAGCGAGGGCGACGGTGCATCCATCAGCCACTTTCGTACCGCCGGCTTGCGCGCCTTTCCGGCCTGGTACGCGTGCTCTGCAGTCGCGAACACTTCGCCCTCGAACTGGATCGGGCGCTTCAGCAGGTTGCTGAAAGCGCCATACGGCTTCTCGTTGGCTCGGTAGAAGCGGATTTCGTTCATCTTGTTCTCCTTGGACATGTCTATTTGGGCCTGACGACCTAGTGGGTCTCCAACACTGCGGTCGCGTCAGCAGCCGGAGAGTCGTCGGCAGTCTCCTGACGCCAACGTGCGAGCACCTCCCCTGCGTCTGCGGGAGAAAGTTGCGAGAGCAGATGCAGCAGAGCCGTCATCGCCATGGGCGAGGTTGCTCCTCTCATCCACTCCGCGATCGTTCGCTCACTCGTGCGCGCCAGCTTGGCCAGGTCTTTGTGCGTCAAGTGACGCCCCTTCCCCAATTCCAGACGCAGCTGTATCTGCGTAAGAGTTTTCTGTACTGAGGACACAGGTTTCTGTATGTTCACAGTAGCAACTTGTATATGTACTACTGAAAAGTGTCAAGTCTTTGGGCGGGGAGTGACTTCGACAATGCACATCACGTCACCTCGATGCGGCGCATAACTGTATATATATCCAGTATTGTGGTCGACGTGGTGGAGCTTCGCTACCTAGGGATGAAGCGGCCTCGCGCGGATGTCCTCGTGGCTGTGCCGCTGCGCGCCGTGCTGTTGCTCAGCCGTGGCAGACCGAGCTGGCATAGCGTTGCCAGGAACCCGCCACTGATTGCCGGGCTGGTGGTGCCAGGTAAAGCGGAGTGGGGAACGCCGCCGCTCGACCAGGCCCGGATCACCACCATCAAAGGCGGCTCCTTGCTGGTGATGGGCCTGCAGGAGTTGCGCAACGGCCGGAACTACCAGTCGTTCTCCCAGGCTTGGTGGTGTGGCGTCGTCGGCACCAGTCCCCACGGTGATGCGAAAGGTGCTTCGGCTAGCAGGCTGACCGTCAAGAGCAAACCGGTCGCGAACTTCTTATGGCTTAGGAAGCTCTGGGGCATTCGCGAGACTGGAAGCGTTGGGCGATCGCTGACCTTTGCGCCACTCCCAGGGCGGTGTCGGACTTGGGCCGGACCACAGCCCACGACCAGCAGACCTCGCTTCGTCCTGAATGGCGTAGAGGCATCGGTCCGTCACATAGCGGTCGAAGACCCACGCCATGCCTGCGCGCACTTGCTCCGTCCCGGCGTCGGCACCTTCGCAGTCGACCTTGGCGACGGTTCGTAAGTAACGGTCCTTCGTGCGTGGAGTCACCGTCGAAGGCTTCTGAAAGCAGAGGTCCGCGAGATGCTGTCTGCTTCTTGTGCCAAACGCCTGACCCTTTTCCGGGGCGTCGATTTCGGCCAGCCGGACTTTGAGGGTTTCCTGGCCGGTTCCCGTCTTGCAGCGAGCTGTGAGCGTGTCGCCATCTGCGATGGCCACGACTATGCAGACGAGTGCGACAGCGGCTATCGGCACGATCGTCCTCTTGCCGTCCGCAAGACAGGCCCTATTGCTTCCAGCAGTTGGGCAAGAACACGAACCCCTTCCGGTGTTCCGTCCCACGCCGATACCAGTGCCCGCTGCAGACGTTCGTCGTTCCTCAGCACTGGGGCTTGTATGCCCCCGACCTCAATTCCTGCATAACTTAGAACTTGCGTCAGGCACGACGGGATCGACTTCGTTTTTCCGGACAGAAAGCGCCATAGCGTGTACTGAGGGACCCCGCAGCGATTGGCAAGCGCATTGGTGTTCGTCTTTTCGCGCTCGATGTACTGGGCGAGCGAGTCCCTTGCGGCGACCACCCGCTCATCGATTGGCATTGCTTTTCTTGGCATAAGTGCATAACATACTACCATGCACTTATGCACCAATTCCAACGCTGTGTCTGAAGGCGAGATCAGGGAGGCGTTGCGCCACTATTTGATCGGGGGCGCCGACGCGGGTGCGATCGTTCGGGATGAGTTGTCGATCAACTACCTCGCCGAAAGAATCGACGTTGCCCGGATCGGATCGCGACTGGAAGGCTTTGAGATCAAGAGCGATTTCGACCGGCTGGACAGGCTTGGCGGTCAGGTCTCGGCATTCGGGGGAGTCTTTGACGAACTCACGCTGGTTACCGGTCCCAGCCTCGCCAAGTCGGGGGCCGGTGCAGTCCCCGCATGGTGGGGACTTATGGTTGCCACCCTGGATAAGGCCGGGCACGTGTCACTGACGCGGGTTCGACAGCCGCAGCAGAACCCTCTGCAGGCCTCCATCAAGATCGCCGGCCTTCTATGGCGTGAAGAACTTGCCTTGGCCTGCGAGACGCTGGCGGGCAAGTCCGCGCCGAAGCGCGCGAGTCGAGCGCATTTGTGCGAGCGACTTGGCCGAACCGTGAGTGTTCCCGCGCTGCGAGACTTCGTCGCATCCCGACTGGTTGATCACGACCGTGCCGCACTGTATCGACCGGCGTCCTAGGATCAAGCGGCCCCATCCAGGTGCGCGCAGCGCTCACTGCCAACTCAGTTTTTGGGGATTTTTGGCCAGTTTTCAGCACTCATTTTGGGCCCAAGTCGATGAGCCATGCCGTAGTTCGTCGCCCCAACAATAGGTTGTCGTTCATAGGTAATGTTCCAGTTTATTCTGGGAGCGGCGTCGGAAGTTCCAGAAATACGCGACTACCTACAGGCGGCTCACCACCGCGGCCGGGTGAAATCTCGCTGGCCCATGGCGGCGTGCTGTTCCTGGACGAGTTGCCCGAGTTCCCACGCAGCGCGCTAGAGGCCTTGCGCGAGCCGCTGGAGACGCGCCAGATCACCGTTGCACGCGCCGCGCGCTCGGCGCAGTTCCCGGCCGGCTTCCAGCTGGTGGCGGCGATGAACCCCTGCCCCTGCGGCTGGCTGGGCGCCCAGGTGCCCGGCCGCAGCTGCCGCTGCACCCCCGACCAGGTGGCACGCTACCAGGGCAAGCTGTCGGGGCCGCTGCTCGACCGCATCGACCTGCAGGTGGAGGTGGCCGCGGTGGCGCCGGCCGAGCTGCTGGCCCAGGCCGAGGGCGACAGCAGCGACGAGGTGGCCGCCCGCGTGGCGGCGGCCCATGCCCGGCAGCTGGCCCGCCAGGGTGGTCCGAACGCCCTGTTGTCGGCCCGCCAGCTGGACGAGGTGTGCGCACTGGACGAGGCCGCCA
>Ga0208398_100251_pt1 | contig 44231 bp, 35 predicted proteins | sample LakWasMe79_HOW10_2_FD_183905 | JGI IMG/M metagenome (GOLD analysis project Ga0208398, IMG submission 183905) | Freshwater sediment methanotrophic microbial communities from Lake Washington under simulated oxygen tension - Sediment Metagenome... | ecosystem: Environmental > Aquatic > Freshwater >...
GCCGACGTGGTGGTGAGCTACAGCGTCACGGACGACCAGGGTGCCAGCGCCAGCAACAGCTTCACCATCACGGTGACGGGCACCAACGACGCACCGGTGGCGACCTTTGCCACGGCGCAGGCGGTGGCCGAAGATGCTGCCCTGACCGGCCAGCTGACCTCGACCGACGTTGATGACGGTGCCACGGCCAGCTACGCGCTGGTGGGCGACGCCATCGCCGGGCTGACGGTGAACGCCGACGGCTCGTGGAGCTTCAACGCGGGCAATGAGGCCTACCAGCACCTGTCCGCTGGTGCGACCGCCGACGTGGTGGTGAGCTACAGCGTCACGGACGACCAGGGTGCCAGCGCCAGCAACAGCTTCACCATCACGGTGACGGGCACCAACGACGCACCGGTGGCGACCTTTGCCACGGCGCAGGCGGTGGTTGAAGATGCGGCTGCCCTGACCGGCCAGCTGACCTCGACCGACGTTGATGACGGTGCCACGGCCAGCTACGCGCTGGTGGGCGACGCCATCGGCGGGCTGACGGTGAACGCCAACGGCTCGTGGAGCTTCAACGCGGGCAATGCGGCTTACCAGCACCTCGGGGCGGGCGAGCAGCAGCAAGTGACGGTGAACTACGACGCAATCGATGAAAACGGAGGCCATGGGCATGGCACGTTTAACGTCACGGTAACCGGCGTGAACGATGCGCCGACCAACGTATCCCTCGCGGCTTACACCGTGCTGGAGAACACGTCGACTGTGGGTGGTCTGAAGGTTTCGAACCTGCTGACTGCGGACGCGGATGCGCACGACACGTTCACCTACGCGTTTGCAGCGGGCGGCAGCGACAACGGGCTGTTCGAGATCCGCAACGGCAATGAGCTCTTCTTCAAGACTGGACTCACGCTGAACGCGGAATTGAAGAACCAGTACGCGATCAACGTGCAAACGACCGATTCGTCGGGCGTGAGCATCACGAAAGCACTGACGGTGGACGTGACCGATGTGAACGAGTTCAGCGTGACCAGGCCAACCATCAGCACGGCGGAAAAGGCCTTGCCAGGCTTGGTTACTGGTGGCACCTTGCTCGAAGACGCCACTATCGGGGACTTTGCTGGCGTCGTTGCCTCCGCGATGGATAGTGACCGCACCACCAATGCGGTGCACTACAGCTTGGCGACCGACTCCAGCGGGAGCAATGCCGCACAGACGGTCGGCGACTTCCAGATCGATGGAACCACCGGCCGACTCTATGTGGCCGGCAACATCGACTACGAGACTGGAGGTGCTACGCGCACGGTGTATGTGCGGGCGGATTCTGCCGACGGCTCCTTCGCCGTGAATTCGGCCACACTTCAGATCCTCGATGTGTACGAGACGAATGGCGCGCCGTCGGCAAACAACGATGTGATCATCGGCACGTCGTCCGTCAACACCATGCGGGGTATGGCAGGCAATGACACTCTGGATGGTGCTGCGGGCAACGACAAGCTGTGGGGCGACGCTGGCGATGACCGCCTGATTGGCGGCAACGGCAACGACCAACTGGTGGGCGGGGCTGGCTCGGATACCTTCGTGTTCAACGTGGCACCCAATGCCACGAGCAACAAGGACACGATCGTTGACTTCGTGCATGGTACGGACCACATCGAACTGTCGGCTGCCGTGTTCACGGCTCTGACCCAGGGCCAGGCGGTTGACGGTGCGCACGTGCTGTACGACGTTGCCACCGGCAATGTGAGCTACGACGCCGACGGTACCGGTGCCGGTGCTGCCATCGTCCTGGCGGTGCTGAGCAACAAGCCGGCGGTGATCGATGCCAGCGACTTTGTTGTGGCGCCGTAAGCCAGACCAGCGTCGAGTTGCTTGACGCAAAGCTCCCGGGCGCAGGCCCGGGAGCTTTTTTTGCGTCTTCAGCCAGCTTAGGGAGGGCGGCTCGGCGCTTTGGCAAGAAGCCGGCCTGGCGGCCGACGAGATCGCCGTGAAATGCGCCACGCTGCCGATCGTGACGGTGCATGAGGCCCGTGGTCAACCGTCGCCTGGCGACGCTACGATCACCGGCACTTCATTCATCAACCACAGGCGCGGTATGGACAGCAATCACACTCTGGATGGCGCAGCTGGCAACAACAAGCATGGTGTGGACCCCATCAAACTGTCGGCCGCCATGTTCTTGGCACTGAGCGAGGGCCCGTCGGTCGGCTACGGCGTGAACGGGCTGTACGGCACGGCCAACGGCAATCTGAGCGACGACGCTGATGGTGTTGGTGTTGGTGGCAACGCCGACATCGTGCTGGCGGTGTTGGGCAACAAGCCGCCGGTCATCGACGCCTACGACTTTGCGGTGATGCCGTAAGCACGACCCCGCGTCGATCTGCTGGACGCAAAGCTCCCGGGCGCAGGCCCGGGAGCTTTTTTTGCGTCTTCACTGGGTCGATGGCGGTGATCGTGACGAACGACACAGACGCTGAGTGAAAACCTGTTTTCTTATTTCGCTAATGCGCATACCATTCAAACTGATTTTTTAATGGCGTTGATTGAACAACGAGCCCCATGACCGTATGCATCGTCGATGACAACGCAATCGTCTCTGCGCAACTCAAACGCCTGCTGGCCCAAGCGGGCGTGAAGGATTCGATGAGTTTCACAGACTCCCGGCAGGCCTTGCGGTGGTGTGTGGATGCCAAGCCGGAGTTGATCCTGCTGGACTACAACATGCCCGACATCGACGGCCTGCAGTTCTTGGGCGAGTTGCATCGGCACCGGGGGACTGCAGGGATTCCGGTGGCCATGATCTCGGGCTGGGCGGTCGAAAGCATGCGCATTGCGGCGTTGCGTGCCGGCGCGCTCGATGTCATCTCCAAGCCCTTCGTCCCGGAGGAGGTCAAGCTCAAGGTGATCAACCTGCTGCAATTTTCTGATCGCCACCGCGCCGCACAGCACCGCCCCGAGATGGCCGACCCGGTCGAGACGCCTGGCGAACCCGTGGTCGAGCTGTCGACTGCGCTGGAATACCCCGACGCCAGCGTGCTGCGGCTGCTCGATCGCCTGATCGGCATCCGGGGTGACCGCAGTCACCGGTCGATGCTGCGCACCGGGTACTACGCGGCCACCATCGCCGCCGCCTATGGGCTGCCCGAGGAGAAACAGGCCCTGCTGGCTCGCGCCGCACCCATGCTGGACATCGGAAGCTGGTCTGTACCCTGCGATGTGCTGCGCCAGTCATCGAACCACACGGCCGAGGATCGGCAACTGCTTGACAACCGTCCCGTGGCGGCGCATTCGATCCTGCAAGACCATCAATCGCCGGTCATGCAGATGGCCGCAGAGATCGCACTGTCTTGCCGCGAGCATTGGGATGGCAGCGGTGTCCCGTTCAGGCTGGCCGGTGAGGCCATTCCGCTGTCAGGCCGCATTGCCGCACTGGCCGACATGTTCGAGCAGATGACCTGCTGGCGCGCCCCCGACAAGCCGGGGCTGTCGGTCGACAAAGCCGCAGCGGTCATTCGCGCGGATGATGGCTGCCAGTTCGATCCAATGGTGGTGCAAGCCTTCGAAGAAGCCCTACCAACCTTAACCTTGGTCAAGGACTACACGAGCGGCCTGCGAGACAGCGACGAGGGCGCGGCCTACTACTTCCGGCCTGAGGCCTGAACGCCATCGATGGCCCTCGTGGGGCGTGGTGTGCCGTACGGAGGGCCCCCGAGTGAGCTTGACCTTGCTGCCTGCGGACTGGCGCCGCTGGCTTCTGCAGCGTGTGGAACATGGCGAGAAGCCAGCTGATCTGCTGCGTCATCTCTCCGCTCAGGGTCATCTCACGGCCCATGCAGCGTTGCTGGCGGTCAATGAGGCGTTGGCCAAGACGGCTGCCAACCGGCACCACGATGCGACGGCGGGTGGCCTGAGACCCCGGCTGAACACTGACCGGCGCCTGCTGAATGTGCAGGGTCGGTCGGTGTTGGTGCGCGCGACGCTGGATTGCTCCGGACTTGCTGTTCTTGATGATTTGCTCGACGGTTACGAATGCGCGGAGCTCTGTGTGGCCGCCGAGCGCGAGGCCGTTGATTCAGTGGCGGGGGCATCGGTTCGGGCTGGCTTGGGTCGATCCATGCCTGCGTCCTGCCACCCGTTCATCGAGCTGCTTGCGGCGCGCCTGAGTGGGCTGGTGGACTGGCCACTGGCCCGGTTTCAGCCGCTGCAGATCCGGCGCCTGCGGTCAGGAGATCTCTGCCGCCCCCGCAGTGAAAGCGCACGACCCGGTCAGCTGGACAGCGGGCGAGGCGGTCCGATCGTGGGCAGCTTCGTGGTGTATCTGGACACCCCGGCGCACGGCGGAGCCATCGGCCTACCTGGAGCCATGGGACTTCGAGTCCTTCCGCAGACCGGGACGGCCATTTGGTTCGACCACCAAGGGCCTGGTGGTGCCGACGCTGCAGCGCTGCAGGTGGCAGCCGAGCCGGCACACAACGAACCACCCTGGGTCGTGATCGCTTGGCTGCACGCACAAGACTGGCGCTAGGCCGATCCCGTCTGAAATCGACACCTGAAGAAGACAGGGGTGGTCGACAGGTTCAGGCCAAGGTCGGCTCGCTTCATAGCAATCAGTGTCTCGTCACTTCAGCCCCGAGCCCAGCACATCGGCGGCGGGATTTTGCAGACTTTCTTTAACTGCTTGACAAAACTTAGTTCACCAATGTTTCGACATCGATATGGTCTGGCTTGTCCCCGTTGAGGTTTCGCCTATGGATTTCTGCAAAAGCGGCCTCAATATGGCGTGCAAACAATTGCCCATTGAACAATGGTGAGGTCAGGCGATTTTTTTCCAGTTTCTTCTTGATCTCGGCAAGCTGCAATGGATCGTTTGCCAGCTCGACTGCCCTGGCTTCATATTCCGCCTGCGTCTTGGTGATCAACTCTGGCAGATCCATTGCATTGAGCAAACTCGCTGCCACCCTTGCAGCAAATGACTGCCCCATTTGTGTCAGCACTGGTAATCCAGCCCACAGCGCATCGCTTGCCGTTGTGTGTGCGTTGTAGGGCAGGGTGTCAATGAACAAGTCAGCAACCCGGTGCCGAGCCAAATGCTCATCCAACTTCATGCGTTGAGCAAAAACCAAGCGGGCTGGATCTACCCCTCTGACTTCAGCTTCTTTGCGCAAGTTCTTGGCGGCAGTTGGGTTGTCTTCGAGAAGCCATAACACGCTGCCAGTCACGCGCTTGAGCAGTCGCATCCAGACATCGAAAGTTGCCGGCAAGATTTTGTAGTTGTTGTTAAAGCAGCAGAACAAAAACCCGCTTTCTGGCAACCCCAACTGTTTTCGTGTGAACAGCTTCGGCGATATCTTGCGTCTGGAGTCATTGACTTGATAACTGTGGGGCAAATAGACGATTTTTTCTGTGTAGTACTGCTGACTTTCACCTGGGATCAATGTTTTGTCTGCTACGATGTAGTCGAAATATGGGGCCGCTAACGTTCCTGGATACCCAAGATAGTTGACTTGGATGGGGGCGCACTGCTCAGCAAATATTCCAATTCTGGAATCTTGCGTAAAGCCCTTTAGGTCAACCGCAATATCGATCCCTAGATCCCGAGATATCTGAGCTACTTCACAATCACTTTTTTTGGTGACATCGAAGAAATGGTTAAACCCGCTGGAGACACGACTGCGCATCTCATCTTGTTTATCAGGTCCGAAAGAGAAACCATACAACTCGAACTTCTGGGCGTCATGCGCTTCAAACAACTCTGCCATCAAGAACGAGGTGGCATGGTTGTGAAAGTCTGCCGAGTAATACCCAATACGAATTTTTTCATGCGGTGCTTGGCTTTTAAATTCACTGAGAAAACCGCGTGAAGGATATTTTTCATGGGCGTAGATCCATGATGCCTTCAATTGAAGTTCAGGCTTGTCCGTCAATCCTAAAACAGCAAATGGAGGTGCTACCTTCAGTTCTTCTGAAATGGATGCTTCGAGCCTTTCCAATTGACTTTGTAGGCCATTCCAATCACAAAGGCGCATTTGCATCATTAGTTTAGTGCCTGGCAAGAACTTGTAATCAGGTCTGAGGGCGATTGCCTTGTCGTAACTCGCAAGAGCATCGTCTAGCCGCTTCAGTTCTATCAGCGCAACGCCACGTTTGTAAAACGCATCGGTGTAATCAGGTTTGAGGGCAATTGCCTTGTCGTAACTCGCCACAGCATCATCTAGTCGCTTCAGTTCTTTCAGCGCAACGCCGCGGTTGTTGAACGCATCCGCGTAATCTGGTTTTAGGGCGATTGCCTTGTCGTAACTCGACAGAGCCTCGTCTAGTCGCTTCAGTTCTAGCAGCGCAACGCCGCGGTTGTAATAGGCTGCTGCGGATTTTGGATTAAGCCCGATTGCTTTTCCGATTAGCTCGTCTGCCAATGCCGGATTATTGGTCTGACAAGCAACTACGCCAAGCAGATGTAGTGCATCAAAATTTTTCGGCTGCTTTGCAAGCACTCGTTCATACGCAGCCTTGGCTTGGTCTAATTGCCCACGCTGATGTGAGATTAAGCCCTGCTGAAAAACTTTACTCGTCTCTGTATCTGGCTGTAAGACCTGATTTTTAGGCGGCTGTGTCCGATTGGGAATATTATGCATTTTCACCATATGAATTTCTTGCGATAAGAAAGGTCTGATCAATGCGGTTGCGAGACGCTCTGATGAACGGACGGTTCGATTTACGGGGCGTTCGAGCTACTCGAGGGCCGATTGGGTGCCGGCAGCCGCCTGATTGCTGGCCCATGCACCTGCGAAATCGCCCGCCAGGGCCATTTCGGGCGCACTCATGCTGCACCCGCCATCAGTTTGCGTCGCGCCATCCACAGATTGCTCAGCGCGAACAGCGTCTGCACCTGGGCCGCGTTCTTCTTCAAGCCGCGGTAGCGCACCTTGGTGAATCCGAACTGGCGCTTGATCACCCGGAACGGATGCTCCACCTTCGCCCGGATGCCCGCCAGGATCTGCTGCGATTGGTCGATCATCGCCGCCAGCGGGCTGCTCAGATCCAGCGCCTTGCGCCGGCCCGGACGCATGGCAATGTGCCAGGTCACCTCGGCCTTGGCGTCAGGCCGCTTGTTGGCACCCTGGTAGCCGGCATCGCCAAAGGCATCAGTTTCCTCACCATGCAGCAGGCTGTTCGCTTCCACCACATCGTTGACGTGGCCAGCGGTGCTGCGCACGGTGTGCACCAGGCCCGATTCGGCATCCACGCCGATGTGCGCCTTCATGCCGAAGTACCACTGGTTGCCCTTCTTGCTTTGGTGCATTTCAGGGTCGCGCTCACCGCTGGCGTTCTTGGTCGAACTCGGTGCTGAAATCAGCGTGGCATTCACCACCGTACCGGCCTTCAGCAGCAGCCCCTTGCGGCGCAGCAACTCGTTGATCACGCCCAGGATCTGCGGCGCCTTCTTGTGTTTCTCCAGCAGGTGGCGAAACCGCAGGATCGTGCTCTCGTCAGGCAGCCGGGTGCTCCAGTTGTCCAGGCCCGCAAACTCGCGGAACAGTGGCACGTCGTGCAGCGCCTCTTCCATGGCCGGGTCGCTCAGCGTGAACCACTGCTGCATGAAGTGGATGCGCAGCATCGTCTCCACGGGAAACGGCGGGCGGCCTTTCTTGCCTTCGGGCGCGTGCATCGCGACCAACTCCACCAGCGCCGCCCACGGCACCACGCGGTTCATCTCGTCCAGGAACTCGCGCTTGCGCGTGCGCTTGGTCGACAGGTTCAGGCCCAGGTCGGCTTGCTTCATGGCCCTCAGTTTCCTGTCACATCAACCCAATGCCAAGCACTTCGGCGACGGACTTTTGCAGACCTTCCATAACAGGCTGTTGAATTACGACCGATGAACGCGAGTTCCACCATTGCAGTTCAGGTCGTTGAGGTCATGCGGCCCGCAGGTTTGGCCAGGGCGACCTCAATCGGCCTATTTCGCGGTCATTCGATGGCTTGAAGGTCGCCATTACGGCCTTTTGGCTGCTCATTGGGCGCACTGCGGGCGCAATTGCGCCAAGGTTCGCAGCCGCGTGAGGTTGTAGGCGGCCATGGTCAGAGTCAGAAGCTGGTCGGCCTTATCCAGTTCCGGCGTCATCACCTGGTGCATTGGGCCGATGAGCTTGCCCCGGCCCAAGCACTGCTCGATGCGCTTGCTCTTGCGCTGGCTGGCCTTGTAGCCCGGGTGCCAGGTGGTGCGCTCATCGATGGCGCTGCCGCCGTTGCGCTTGAGGTTCTGCGCCGCATGCGGCGTGAGGTTGGTCTGGCGCACGCCCTGAAGAACCCTTTGGTGTCGTACGCTTTGTCCGCACCCACCGTCACGCGCTTACCGGGGTCTGCGGCGTCGGCCGGCCAGTATCTGCGCGGCGATGCTGCGCTCGACCGTACCGTCTGCGGTGCTTGCCTGCACGTTGACGACCACGCCATGCCGCAGGCTGCGCACGCTGTACTGCACCTGCCGCAGCATGGCCCGCATGAGCTTCTCGGGCGCGATGCTCGGGCGATCGCCTTTGACGTCGGCCTCGTATATGGCCTAGAACTTGACGGCCATCTTGGAGAGCACGTCGTTGACCCAAGCGCGGATAGTGCGCAACGGATGGCTCGCCGGAACAAAGGCCTCCACATAAGATGCCACATGGGATGCTGTGCCTCGTCAGGCGCAGGGCGGCTCGCAGTCGAAGCGCCGCTTGATCTTCTGCAGATCGCCCAAGCCGCGTTGAAACGACAGGACCACTTGTGGGTCGAAATGCCGGCCGCTCTCGGCGCAAATGGCTGCCACCGCCCGCTCCATCAGCCAAGCTGGTTTGTACGGGCGTATCGTCGTCAGCGCATCGAAGACGTCGGCAATCGCGACAATTCGACTCGACAGCGGGATGTCCTCACCGGACAGCCCGCGCGGGTAGCCGGCGCCGTCCCATTGTTCATGGTGACACCAGGCGATCTCGGCGCCGAGTTGGAGCAGCGGCGAAGGCTCGTCGCGCAGCAAATCGTATCCGAGCGTTGTGTGGCGCTGCATGATCTTGCGCTCTTCACTGGTGAAGGGACCGGGCTTCAGCAGGATGTGATCGGGAACCCCCAATTTTCCAATGTCATGAAGCGGGGCCGCAGCCAGCAGTTCTTGCTGTCGGGGCACGTTCAGCCCGTGGTGCTGGGCAATGGTTGCCGCATAGTGGGCCATCCGACTGGTGTGCCTACCGGTATTTTCGTCGCGAACAGCGGCAACCTTCTCGAGCATCCGCTGCAACAATGCGTCGTCAACGTCGTGCGCGAACTGGCGCTCGGTGATGACTGCGTCGGTCTTCGGCGCGTGAGGCTCTGTGGCCGACGCAAGGCGCGACAGGTTTTTGAGCTTGAGTATCAGTTCGTCGAATTTCAGCGGTTTCGCGAGGACCTCGTGGACGCCAGCTCGATAGGCCGAGCCCTTGAAGAGTTGAGTGTCCACTGCCCCCGAGAACATCGCCACCGGAAAGTCATCAGCGAGACCAGCATGCTGAAGCCGCTGCATCAACTGCAAGCCATTCAACTTGGGCATTGAGTAGTCGATGATCAAGAGGCGAGGTGGCTCCTTCACCAGTGCGGTCAGGGCAAGTTCCGGATCGGTGAAACACCGGATTGAGTCGAAGCCAGCCCGCCCCAGAACCGTCCGCAACTGCGCCAGCACGGTCGGATTGTCGTCGACAACGGCCACGTATGTCATTTTCTAAGTATGACAGATAAAGAGTCACAGTACTGGGTAAACGGTTCTTTGTGATTGTTGCGATGTGTTGCGCATCACGACCGGAAGCGGCGACCCACGGGCGCCCGCCATGGCCGCAGTGACGACATCGACCTTGCAAGATTCACCCGCAGGCCTTGAGCTGGCATCAGGCGACATCAACACTGCGTTGCTCCCGTCCCCGCTCCCGCGCTCGCGGCAGGATGACAGACACGCAAGTGCCAAAGCCGGGGCGGCTTTGGATGGTGATGGTTCCGTGCATCCCCTCGACCAATCGACGGCACAAGGTCAGACCGAGGCCTGAGCCTTCGATCGGCCCGTCTTCGCGGCCCGCCCGGTTGAATGGCTGAAAAATCTGCCTGATTTGTTGCTCGTCAAGCCCGCTACCGGTATCCGTGACCGACAGCTCAACCCGATCGCCGATCGCTCGGGCTTCGAGTTCGACCGTTCCACCGGCAACGTTGAACTTGATCGCATTCGACACCAGCAGCTGAATGACCTGCTGCAGGCGCGTCGCGTCAGCCATCAAGCGCAGATCGGGCGCAATGTCACCCAGTTCGATGCAGACCTGATGCTGATGCGCCAGCGCGTTGAGGCTGCTCGCGGCCAGCGCCATCACCGCAGGCACTGGCACCGTTGTGCTCTGAAGTCCGATGGCGCCGCTTTCAAGGCGCGAGATGTCCAGCAAATTGTCGACCAGTGCCAGCAGGTGCCGGCTGGCCACCGTGATGTGTGCCAAGCCATCCGACTGTTCATCGGTCAGTCCGCCCTCGCGCAGCAGAACATCTGCAAAGCCCTGGATCGCATGGAGAGGCGTCCTAAATTCGTGGCTCACACGCCCCATGAAGAGGGATTTTTCCTGGCTGGCCTCGTCGGCCAAGGTCTTCGCGGCGCAGGCCTGCTCGGCGGCCATGTGGTCGTCGTGCGCGCGGGACACTGCCTGCAGGAGTTCGTTGACCGCGATGCTGATTGTCTCGACCTCGGGCGTCGATGAATCTGGAAGGCGAAGCGGCGCGCCCACGATAGGCCCTGCGTGAATCCGGCGGACCCCATCAACCAGTTGGTCGATGTCGCGCGTGATGACGCCAGCCAGGCGGCGGCCTGTGAATCCCGCAAGCAGGCTGGCGACCATCGCGACGGCGATGACCAGTGCAAGGCTATAGCCCTCGGGTGCGGGCAACGGCTGACTGGGGGTTCGCGCGAGCCGAAACGCAAGCGGCGCGAAGACAGCCTCGGCCGGGATCGGTACGTGGCCTTCGGGTGCGTCCTCAAGCCCACCCCGAAAGCTCAGCACGTAGCCAGAATCAAGCGTCAGGCTATCGAGTCTGACACGCGCGAGCAGCGCACCTTCCGGCGCTGCGGTTCGGTCGTAACGGACCAGCGCGATGTACACGAGTTCAGCGTCGCGGCCCTGCCCGAGGATGCCTGCAATCTCCTGGCCCCCTTGCAGGCTGCGCTTCACCCAGTCTTGGTGCTCGGACCCGAACCTCGTGCTGCGGCCCGACGCGATCAACTTGCCTTCGAAATCGAAGAAGCCGACTTCAACCGGAATGCCACGCACGACGGCGAGCTGCTGCAGATAGGGTTCGAGGTACAACTCCTTGCCCGCGCTGTCCACCAGTGCGGTTGCGATCAGGCTGCTCTGCGCCGCGCCCTGAAGGCGATCACGGATCGAGTCCAACTGCTCGCCAACGCTGTGGGCTTCTTCGATGGTCAGCTGACGCACGAACGCTTGTTGCGACCGGGTCTGCAGGTCGTGCACGAGGACGCCGGCACCGCCACCGACAAAGGTCGCCGTGCCCAGGGTGATCAATATCGTCAGCGACGAAATCCGCTCGGACAATCGGCGCCCGATGATCCAGTTCGTTTTGCCGTCGAGGCTCATGGATCGATGGGCACGAGCACGCCGTCGGCACGGTAGCGGGCCATCAGCAGCTGACCCGCATCCAACGCCTCGTGCCGGCCTGGTGCAAAGGGGCGCGCATACCGCTTGATCAGGCCGTCGTGGTCGCGCACCTGCTCCAGCGCCTCGCGGACGTGATTGCGTTCTGCCGTCTCGGCCAGCTGGATGGCGCGGGCCAGTATGTGCATCAGGTCGTAGGCGTGCGCGACCCCGACAGGTGCCACGATATCTTCCGGGCGATGGATCGCGTAGCGGTTGGCGGCATCGCGCATGAAGCGACGCCAAGCATGCGGCCTCGCCCGCATGAAGCTGAAGGTCTGAATCAAGCTGAAGTCGACTTCGAACAGGGCTGCACTTGCCTGCACCACGAAGTCGCCACCGGAAACCCCCCAATGGCTGAGGATCGGCAGCCGCTTGTTTGGTGGCAGCGAGGCCATCTCGCGCACCAGGATCGCCGCCTCGTCGTCGTTGGCGACCAGCACGATCGCTTGCGCACCGGCCGCCAGCAACGAACGGTAGGGATCAAGCAGCGACGAATCGCGGAAGTTGTACCAAGCCGTCCGGACGATCTGTGGCGCTCGGTGCATGACCATGTACCGGTCGGCTGCAGCCTTGTTGCTACGCCCCCATCCCGTGTTTGTCAGCAGCAGACCAACACGTGTGAAGCCGCGCTCCACCGCAGTGTCCAGCAGCTTGGGCATCGCCAGGCCATCGCGCAGTGACAGGCGAAAGACGTAGTTCGGCTGCATGCCGTTATCGACAATGCCATCGGCGGACGACCATGGTGCCAGCAGCAGGGTTCCCGTCTCTTCGATGACGGGCAACTGCTCAAGCACGACCGGGCTGAACCTGCCGGAGAACACCGCCACCAGCTGCGGCATGGCGGCAAACTCCTTGAGGTTCCGGATGCCGCGAGCGGCAATGGACCCATGGTCACGGGTCACGACATCGATCGGACGTCCGCCCAGCAACCCGCCGCGCTGATTGATTGCATCGGCGGCGATGCGAACACCCCGCTCGATCGCCTGCGCGGACTGGCTGTTGCGCAGACTGAATTCGCCGTCGATGCCAACCAGGATGGGCGGGCGGCCCCCCGCGGAGGAACCTGCTGGTGCGGCGGTGGCACCTTGGCCGAACGCGGTGGCCAAGCCGGTCATGAGCCATCGCCGCCGCTCAATCATGGTCGCCCCAGCACATCGCCGGATCATCCTTTGCGTTCAATTGCACCGGTGCAGCCAGCGATCGGGTCAGGCACTTCATGAGAGTGATCTATCGTCTCGCTCGGCAGATAAACATGATCCTGTTGCCTCGCAGGCATGACTCTGGCAGTTCCATGGAAGCACGCCTCGCCAACGAACTGCAGCCTGTGACCGCCTGATCTTGATGTTGAGTGTTTTTTTAGTTTAAACCTGATTTCATCCGTATGAAGGCTTTACGCAGCTTGTGTAGAAGCCTGCTTCAGCGTGCGGCCTGACCGCGAACCCGATCAGGTGATGCTGTTGCTGCCGGCAGCTCGCGCAAGCAGCCCTTCCACCCGGCGGTGGTGGTCAAGGTGGATGCGACCGGCTGATTGAATGATGCGCGACCATGCGTCGAACGAAAATGGTGAGCGCACCAGAAACGTTAAAATGCACACTTTATTGCCATGTTAAATAACGGTCATTGCTGATTTATGCGTTTCGCGGGCGTCTTTCTCCCCTGTCACGTCCTAGTCTCCCTGCACGGGTTCAACGATCCCGGGGCGTATTCGCATCCTGCTGGTGCCAGGTACGTGGCTGACGGCAGATTGGGAATCAGGAACGTGCTACTCGCGCCATAGGATGTGTCCAGTGCCTTCATCGTCTTCGTTCTGGCCGGCCAAGCGCAAACTGTTCCGCAGGCGATTGCGGGTACGTGCGTATTTTGTGACGCTTGCTTTCGCGGCGGCGGCAGCCATCCTTGTCGTCGTTGGCATCCGGCAATGAACTGCAAGCCCGGGGGGCGATCACCATCGATTCGATGATCGCCCGCGCCGTCGGTGCGCTGCCAGCCAGCCCCCAAACCAATGCTACGAACTTAAGCCCCCTCACCCCTTGTAGGCCAGACTGGGAGGAGGCTTGACCTTGGGATTGCCGCGCGGACTGGACCGGCCGGGCTGTCGGCGGCGCAGGCTGCGCGCCAGCAGGGCGAAGGTGTCGGCGATGAGCGCGTGCACATCGCCGACGGCCAGCATCACGCGGGGCAGCACGCGCTGCATGGCGTGCAGGGCGCGGGAGCGCAGGCATTGCCGGCCAGGCTCGGCCTGAACGCTGTCCTGTGCGCCCACGCACATCAGCGAAGCGATGTTGTCGGCCAGATCCTTCGCGGCCACGTCCACCAGCACGGCGTGCTGGCTCAGACCGCTGACGGCCTCGATGTGCAGGCGGAGCTTCAGGCGCATGAATGCTTCCTCTATTCGCCATCGGCGGTGGTAGAGGCCTGCGAAGGCGCCGGCTGCCGCCGCCTTGGGCGGCAGGTTGGTCATCAGCACCCGCACCTGGCCGTTGGGCGCGGTCTGTCGAACCACGCGCACCTGGGGCGGCAATGCCGCACAGCCCCAATCGGCCACATCCTGCTTGCTGGGTGCGCTCAGGCTGATCTGCGCTTCGGCACGGCTGTCGCGCATGAACTGGCGCACGCCGCGCCAGCCACCGCTGACGGTGTCGCAGCGCATGATGAAGCCGGTGCCGCGAGCGTTGAGCAGGTGCACCAGCCAGCCCGCGGGATAGCCGCGGTCGAGCTGCAGCACGTTGCCGGGCAGGTACAGCGCGAACAGGCGCTGATCGGCCGCGGCAAGACTGCGCGTGCGGGCGCAGCGGCGGATGGCGGGCATTGGCACGCTGGCATCGGTGGCCACCGAGCCGAAGAAGGCGTCGAGCTGGCATTGCTGGGCCGACCCCCGCATGCACAGCAGGCTGGCCACCAGCGCCGACAACGGCTACCGGCGGCGCCGGGTGAAGGCGCCAGGGCAATCAGGATGGCGCGCGCCGGTCGGTCACCGTGCTTTCAGCCCAGCCGGTATCCGCGACTCAGACCGGGGCAAGACCACATCGTTGTTGGCTGATTCCCCCAATTGGGGGATAGCTCTAAATTTGAGCGACTGGCGAACCAGAATGATGCCGAACCAGCGTTCAACAGGGAGCGTTCATGCCGCAGAGCGGTTGGCCAGACTATGGCAGCTATTGGGGCAAGGCGCGCCCGGGTGAAGGATCAGCGCAGTGCCACTTGCTGGTGCACCACAGCCTTGACGTGGCGGCCGTTGGCGCCGAGGTCTTGCGCCGCTTGCCTGCGGCGCGAGCGTTGTTCGCCGACGGCCTGGGACTCCCGACTCACTTGGTTGAGCCTTGGCTCGCCTTTTGGCTGACTCTGCACGATCTGGGCAAGTTCTCCGAAGCCTTCCAGAGCCAATGCCCGGAGGTTTTTGCATTGCTGCGCGGTCGGCCGCCCAATCCGGCCAAGCCCTATACCTTGCGCCATGACAGCCTGGGCATGCTCTTCTGGAAGGACGTGCTGCGTGAGCAACTGATCGACCAGGCCTGGTTCGGTGTCGAGTCGGAAAACCTGGCTGACGGGCTCGACTGGTGGGCGCGCGCCAGTTGCGGCCACCACGGCCAGCCACCGACCGAAGGGGACTTCTGGGGACAGCACTTCGATCGACAGCAGGACCGGGCTGCAGCGCTGGCGTTCGCCGACGCGATGCGCCAGCAGTTCATCAGCGTCGAACTGGCCGAGGCGATCGCCCGACTGGATCCGCATGTGTTTTGCGCCGCCAGCGCCGAGTTGTCGTGGTGGCTGGCCGGGCTGGCCGTGTTGGCCGACTGGTTGGGGTCGAACACACTGTACTTCCCCTACCAGGACCAGGCCCTGCCGCTGGCGGACTACTGGCTTCTGGCCCAGGGCCGGGCGACACAAGCACTGGCTGCCAGCGGTGTGTTGCCGGCGCCCAGCGCCGCCGCTCTGCCCTTTGGAACGCTCTTTCCCTACATCGCCACACCTTCGCCACTTCAGCAGTGGGCAGCCGACACGCCGCTGCACGACGGTCCGCAGATCCACCTGTTGGAAGACGTGACCGGCGCAGGCAAGACTGAGGCGGCCCTGATGCTGACGCACCGTCTGATGGCCAGTGGCTGCGCCGAAGGTTTTTTCATCGCACTGCCTACGATGGCCACCGCCAATGCGATGTACGGCCGCATTGCCCAGTCCTATGCCCGGCTGTTTGCCGACCCCACCAGTCTGGTGCTGGCCCACGGCCAACGCCGCTTGGTGGACGAATTTGCCGCCACCGTGCTGCCTGCGGGCCCCGACGAGCACGATGCGCGGCAGCTCGACGACACCGCGTCGGCCCGCTGCACCGCCTGGCTGGCCGACCACAACAAGCGTGCGCTGCTGTCGCCCGCCGGCGTGGGCACCATCGACCAGGTTCTGCTGGCGGTGCTGCACAGCAAACACCAATCACTGCGCCTGCTGGGCCTGGTGCGCAAGGTGCTGGTGATCGACGAGGTGCATGCCTGCGATGCCTACATGCAGGGCGTGCTTGAGGTGCTGCTGGCCTTTCACGCCAGGGCCGGTGGCAGCGCCGTGCTGCTGTCCGCGACCCTGCCACAACGCATGAAGCAAGGCTTGCTGGCCGCCTTCGGCAAAGGGCTGGCGCAGCGTGTACCCGCCGCCAGCGAAAATGGCTATCCACTCGTCACCTCCTGGTCGGCGCAGGCCAGCGCGCCGCTAGCGCAGCAGGTGATGGCCACCCGCGCGGCGGTGCAACGCCACGTCAGCGTACGCAACAGCAGCGACGAAGCCGAAGTGGTGGCGGCCATCCAGCATGCGCTGGCCGCCGGGCAATGTGTGTGCTGGGTGCGCAACACGGTGGCCGATGCGCTGGCCGCCTTCGAGCTGTTTCAGTGCCAACTGCCCGCCGACCACCTGCTGCTGTTCCACGCCCGCTTCGCGCTGCAGGACCGGCTGAACATGGAAGAACAGGTGCTGACCCGCTTTGGCAAGGACAGCAGCGCCACCAAGCGAGCCGGCCGGCTGCTGATCGCCACCCAGGTGGTCGAGCAGTCGCTGGACGTCGACTTTGACCTGTTGGTGAGCGACCTGGCGCCGATCGACCGCCTGATCCAGCGCGCCGGCCGCTTGCGCCGGCACCGCCGCGCAATCGACGGCACCCCACTGACCGACCCGACCGCACCCGACCAGCGCGGCGAACCCTGGCTGTGGTTGTTGACGCCTGCGTGGACCGACACCCCCGATGCCCGCTGGTACAAGACCGCGTTTCCGAAAGCGGCAGCGGTTTACACCCACCACGGCCAGAACTGGCTCACCGCCCGCGCGCTGCGAGGGGTAGACGGGCTCGGCGGTTTCACCATGCCCGACGACGCACGCCGGCTGATCGAAGGCGTGTTCGGTGCCGACGCCGAGATCCCGCCCGGCCTGGACGCCAACGCCATGGCCGCCGAGGGCCAGGGCTTTGCCGACCTGGGCCAGGCGCAGATGAACAGCCTGACGCTCAGCCAGGGCTACCAACGCGGCGGCATCGACTGGTGGGCCGATGCCAAGACGCCATCACGTTTGGGTGAGGCCAGCAGCACGGTGACGCTCGCGCGCTGGGTCGATGGTCAGTTGCAGCCGTGGGTGATTGGCCAACACGGCTGGGCCTACAGCAGCCTGCGTTTGGCCGAACGGCTGATCGCCGCCACTGCACCTGCCGCTGACACCCAACAACAAGCCGTGTTGGACGCCACGCTGGCGACCTTGCCCGCGCAAGGCCGCTGGACGGTGCTGTTGCCGCTGGCGCTGACGGCGCAAGGCTGGGTGGGCGAGGCCATGGCCGCCCCACGCAAGGGCCAGCCGGCACGCCGACTGCGCTGGTTGTACGACGAGAGAACGGGGCTGCGCCTGCTGGAGGGCAGCGCCGCGGATGCAAACACCAAGGAGGACCCCGAGGCATGAACCTGCTACACGACCCCTGGATGCCGGTGCGTGATGCACAGGGCCAGCGCCACTGGATCACCCCCGACCAACTGGCCGATCCGCAGTGGCTGGCCTTCGACGCCGACCGGCCCGATTTCAACGGCGCGCTGGCGCAGTTTGCGATCGGGCTGTTGCAAACGACCACACCGGTGGCCGATGGCATCGACTGGCGCGGGTTGTTCAACGTGCCACCGTCGGCGGAAACGCTGAGGCAGTGGTTCGAGCCGGTCGCGGTAGCGTTCGAACTGGACGGCGACGGGCCGCGCTTCATGCAGGACTTTGACCTGGGGTCGGACGGCGTGGCCGTCAACGACATCGGTGCCCTGTTGATTGAAACGCCTGGCGACAACGCCGTGAAGAACAACACCGATCACTTCGTCAAGCGATCGCGTATCCATGCCCTTTGCCCGGCCTGTGCGGCGACGGCGCTGTTCACGCTGCAACTCAATGCGCCGGCCGGTGGTGCCGGTCATCGCACAGGCTTGCGCGGGGGCGGCCCCTTGACCACCCTGGTCTTGGCACCCGCAGGTGGTCGCCTATGGCGTGACCTGTGGATGAACGTGCGCGGCCGTCCTGCCTTTCTGGCCCAAGGTGGTGATGCCGACAAGATCGACCGGCGATACAGCTTTCCGTGGCTGGCGCCGATCTCGCTGCTGCAGGCGGAAAAAGGCGAACTGGCCCAAGTGCAAGTTCATCCGGCGCACAGCTATTGGGCGATGCCCAGGCGCATCCGGCTGCACACCCATGAACCCTCGGCCGGCGTTTGTGATGGCTGCAGCCGAACATCGGATCGAATGATCAGCCGCTACAGCACCAAGAACTACGGCCTCAACTACAAAGGCGCCTGGGACCACCCGCTGTCGCCGTACTACGAGACCAAGGAAGGCTGGTTGCCACTGCATCCACAGCCCGACGGCCTGGGCTACCGCCATTGGTTGAGTTGGGTGCTGGGCGCATCGACCGACAAAAAGTCGACCCGGGTCGCCAGCATCGTCGACCGCACCCTGCAGTTGCCACACCGCCAGACCGGCGGGCACCTTCGGCTGTGGGCCTTCGGCTACGACATGGACAACATGAAGGCCCGCTGCTGGTACGAGTCCACCCTGCCGCTGTACGGCCTGGCCGATTGCGACCGCGACGCCCGCCAGGGCGTGCAGGCCGAAGTGGGTCGTTGGCTGGCTGCGGCCGAGCTGGCGAGCCAGTACCTGCGCGGCGCGGTCAAGGATGCCTGGTTCAGCGCCGATGCCCGTGGTGAATACGGCCACGTCGACGCCAGCTTCTGGGGCGCCACCGAAGCGCCGTTCTACCGCCAACTTCAAGCCCTTATCGACCACACGCGCGAAGGCACCGAACACCCGGACCTGGCCGTTCGTCAATCCTGGCACGCCACCTTGAACCGCAGCGCCCTGCGCCTGTTCGACGAAACCTTCGTCGGCGCCGGCGCCATCGAACGCCAGAACCCGCGCCGCACCGCGCTGGCCCACAAGCAGCTGGGCCGCAACCTGCACGGGCCCAAGCTGCGCCAGGCGCTGGGGCTGCCGGTTGACGAACCCGCGGCCAAGCCCGCCCGCAAAACCCCAAAACGCCCACCCAAGGAGGCCGCATGAACGCCCTGAACTTCCGTCAAGACCAGGCCTGGGGCGACTTGTTGCTGCGCTGGTGGCAGGGTCTGGACGACGACCGAGGCGGGCGCGCCGCGCTGCGTCGTGCGCCCGACATCACCGCCGTGGTGATGCTGCCGGCCTACCAGCGGCTGCACCGCCGCCTGCTGGCCGCCGGCTGGCCGGCCGAGACGTGGCGCAACGACCACCTGGCCGCGGCCGCCGGCCTGCTGGCCCATGTCAAGCAGAACGCCGGACCCGCCCTGCCGGTGGCGATGAGCCAGCGCGAGGGAGACAAAGCCCGCGTGAGTCCGCTTCGCTTCACCCGGCTGCTCGAATCCCCCGACATCGACACGCTGTTTTCCGGCCTGCGGCGCACGCTGCCGCTGCTGCAGCACCAGGCCGACGTGCTCGCGCTGGCCACCGACGTGGTCAATTGGGGCGATGCCGTCAAGAAGCGCTGGGCCTACGGCTACGACTGGCCCGACAAGCCTGGCGCCTGAGCCACCGCCAGCGACACCCCGTTTTCCGAACACCCCTCATCCGAACACTGTCCGACGACACCCAGGGAGAACCCACCATGTCTCGTTTCATCCAACTGCACGTGCTCACCGCCTACCCGCCGTCCAACCTCAACCGCGACGACACCGGCCGGCCCAAGACCGCGCTGGTCGGCGACGCGCTGCGCCTGCGCGTGTCGTCACAAAGCCTGAAGCGAGCTTGGCGCACGTCGGACGTGTTCGAGGTGGCTGTTGGCCAGCACCTGGGCAAGCGCACCAAGATGATCGGGGTCGAGGTGTTCAATACCTTGATCAATGCCGGCATCGCCGACAAGCCCGCCCGGGAGTGGGCGCGGGCCATCGCTGGCCAGTTCGGCAAGCTCAAGGCCGACAAGAAGAGCGAGACCCACGACGACCTGCACATCGAGCAGCTGGCCCACATCAGCCCGGAAGAGCTGGTCAGCATCGACACCCTGGCCAGGACCTGCGCCACACGCAATAGCGCGCCCGACGCCGATGAACTCAAGCTGCTGCGCAAGCCCCGCGCGGCGGTGGACATCGCGATGTTCGGCCGCATGCTGGCCGACACCCCAGCCTTCAACATGGAGGCCGCCGTACAAGTCGCCCACGCCATCACCGTGCACAAATCTGCGGTCGAGGACGACTTCTTCAGCGCGGTGGACGACCTGAACCTGGGCCTGGAAGACAAAGGCGCCGGCCACATCGGCGAACGCGGCTACGGCGCCGGCCTGTTCTACCTCTACATCTGCATCAACCGCGAGCTGCTGCAAGACAACCTGGGCGGCGACGCGGCGCTCACCGCCCAGGCGCTGGAGGCTCTGGTGCATGCCGTCACCCAGGTGTCGCCCACCGGCATGCAGAACAGCTTTGCCTCGCGGGCGCATGCCAGCTACCTGCTGGCCGAGAAGGGCACGCAGCAGCCTCGCTCGTTGGTGCAGGCCTTCCTCAAACCCGTCAAACCCTATGGCGATCGAGACATGCTGGCGCTGGCAGTGGAGGCGCTCAACCAACGCTGCGACAACTTCGACAAGGTCTACGGCCCCTGCGCCGACAGCCGCTGCAGCTTCGATGTCGAAAAGGCCGAGGGCTCGCTGGCCGAGGTGGTCGCCTTCGTCAGGGGCTAGGCCATGGCGTTCCTCGTTTTCCAGTTGCAAGCCGCCCTGGCAGCCTGGGGCGATGTGGCGGTGGGTGAATTTCGCGGCAGCCGCGACCAGCCGGGCGCATCGGCGCTGATCGGCCTGCTGGGCGCCGCTCTGGGCGTGCGCCGCGACGATGAAGCCGCGCACGCCGCGCTGCGCGACGGCTACCTTTTTGCGGTGGGCGTGGTCTCAAGCGGCCAAATGCTGCGCGATTACCACACCGCCCAGGTACCAGGCCGCACATCGCTGAAGGGCCGACCCCACCACACTCGGCGTGACGAGCTGAACCTGCCCAAGCACGAGCTCAACACCATCCTGTCGACCCGCGACTACCGCCAGAACGCCGCCTGGGCCGTGGCGGTGCAGGCGCTGCCCGACGCGCCGCACAGCCTGGCCACGCTGGCCGCGGCCCTGCGCGAGCCGCGCTTCGTGCTGTACCTGGGCCGAAAGTGCTGCCCTCCCGCCGCGCCGCTGGCACCACAGGTAGCAGAGGCTGATTCAGCCCACGCAGCGCTGAGCGCCTACTTGGCCGCTGCCGATCCCGCCGCCACGCTGCGCAGCCTGGCCTGGGGCGACGGCATGCTGGCCGGCGTGCCAGCGCATTTGAGCGCACCGCGCAAAGACCGCTTGATCCACCGCCAGGGCTGGCAGTTTGGCGACCGCACCGAACACCTGGCCTTGCTGGCCGAGGACGACTGACCATGCATTTCAGCCTCATCACCCCCACGCCGGGCCACGAGCGCGACGCCGCGCATGAATGGACAGGCGGCGCCTACCTGGAACACCAGTGGCTTTGGCGCTTCTTGCCGGCGCCGCCGGGCACGGCGCGCAGTTTTATCTTCCGCCGCCGAGACGTGGAGGGCCTGCCGCGGTTCTACGTCGTCTCCGACGGCGAACCGGTGGCACCGTCGGTCCACTGGCAGGTGCAGAGCAGGCCCTATGCACCCAGCCTGGCCGCAGGCGACCGGCTGGCTTTCGATCTGCGTGCCAACCCGGTAGTCACCACCCGCAATGCCGCCGGCAAATCGGCGCGCCACGACGTGGTGATGCAGGAAAAGACCCGGCTGCTGCATGAGCAGAAACTGGCACGTTGGGCTGATTGGCCGGCAGCGAAGAGACCGGCTCTGCCCGACCTGGTGCGCCGGACCTGCGGCCAGTGGCTGCAGGCGCGGTGCGAGCGCCTGGGCATCGCACTGGACAACGGGTCGCTCAACATCGAAGGCTACGAGCAACACCGGGGCAAGAACGGCGAGTTGCGCTTCTCGACCGTCGATTTCAGCGGCAGCTTGCAGGTGGTGGATGCCGTAGCGCTGCGCCAGGCGCTGTACACCGGCATCGGCCACGCCAAGGCGTTTGGCTGCGGCCTGCTGCTGATCCGCCCCATCGGCTAGGCATTGCCTGCCCTACCTGCACGACGGCGCGCGCCATGCACAGCTTGACCTTCCGCATTTTTGGGCCCGCTGTTCGGTGAAATTCAGGTACCCGAGGTGATGGCCCGGTGCATGGCACGCCCTGGCAACCGCGACTCGCAGCGCAGCCGTCACGCGCCCAGCGCTGGCGCGGCCGTGTTGATGGACGAACGCGCCGGCCGACAGCAGGCACTGGCGCTGGGTCTGGCGGTCACCGGAACGCTTGACGTGCAGGTGCGGGCACGGCGCCGCGGACTGGTGGGCCTACCGGTGACGGCATTTCGCTCCGGCGACCAGCGCTTCAGCCTTGCAGCCGTGGCGCACGCACTGGCCACCTGGGGCGAAGCAACATGAGTGCAGGCCTGCTGCCCCCGCTCAAGCCGATCCCGATCAAGGAGCGCATGTCGGTGGTCTTCGTCGAGCGCGGCGAGATCGACGTGCTCGACGGCGCCTTCGTGGTGGTGGATGCCACCGGCATCCGCACCCACATCCCCGTGGGTGGCGTGGCCTGCATCATGCTGGAGCCCGGCACCCGGCTGTCGCACCGCGCCGCCGCGCTGGCCGCCCGGGTGGGCACGCTGCTGGTGTGGGTGGGCGAGGCGGGGGTGCGGTTGTACTCGGCCGGCCAGCCCGGTGGCGCACGGTCGGACCGGCTGCTGTACCAGGCCCGGCTGGCGCTTGATGACGACCTGCGGCTGAAGGTGGTGCGCAAGATGTACGCCATTCGCTTCGGCGAAGAACCACCGGCGCGCCGCAGCGTGGAACAGCTGCGTGGCATCGAGGGCGTTCGCGTGCGCAAGACCTACCAGCTGCTGGCGAGGCAGTTCGGTGTCGAATGGTCGGGCCGTGACTACGACGCCCAAAGCTGGGACACCGCCGATCTGCCCAACCGCTGCCTGTCGGCCGCCACCTCGTGCCTGTACGGCGTGACCGAGGCAGCGGTGTTGGCCGCTGGCTACGCCCCGGCCGTGGGATTCATCCATACCGGCAAGCCGCTGTCCTTCGTCTACGACGTGGCCGATCTCTACAAATTCGACACCGTGGTTCCGGTGGCATTCAAGGTGGCAGCGAGCAGGCCGGCCGGCAACCCCGAGCGTGCGGTTCGACTGGCCTGCCGCGACATCTTCCGGCAGAGCCGGCTGCTGGATCGGATCATCCCGGACATCGAGGACATGCTCGCCGCCGGTGAGATCCCCCGGCCCGAGACGCCGGCCGATGCCGTAGGCCCGGCTCTGCCCAACCCCGAGAGCCTGGGCGATGCTGGTCATCGTGCTTGAAGCCGCCCCGCCACGCCTGCGCGGGCGGCTGGCCGTGTGGTTGCTGGAGGTACGTGCCGGCGTGTACGTCGGCAACTACAGCCGTCGCGTGCGTGAGCACATCTGGGCCCAAGTGGAAGATGGCATCGAGGATGGCAACGCGGTGCTGATGTGGCGCAGCAAGGCCGAGGCCGGTTTCGACTTCAAGACGCTCGGCAAGAACCGGCGCATGCCGGCGGACTTTGACGGTGTGCAGCTCGTCAGCTTTCACCCTGACATCCCGGCGGATGAGGTGCCATGACGCGCGTCGGAGAGGCCCTTTTGATCTGGTAGATTCGCGCGACTTGATTTTCTTTTTTGAAATCAATAGGTTGAGAGAAGAGCGTTCCCCACGGGCGTGGGGATGAACCGGTGGACGGCCTGCTGATGACCGAGGCCGACGCGCGTTCCCCACGGGCGTGGGGATGAACCGGGTACGTGCTGGGCTACGGTGGATCAGGCAAGGCGTTCCCCACGGGCGTGGGGATGAACCGTGGTCAGCCAGCTGGGCGGCCTGGTGTCGGTTGCGTTCCCCACGGGCGTGGGGATGAACCGGGTCGGCTGCGCCTTCAAGAGCGAGTCCAGCTGCGTTCCCCACGGGCGTGGGGATGAACCGGAGCATTGCGACACCGCGCAGGCTTTCGCGCTGCGTTCCCCACGGGCGTGGGGATGAACCAGCCCTGCGTGTCGATGATCCAGCGTGCCACGCGCGTTCCCCACGGGCGTGGGGATGAACCGCGTGCCGGCTGGGTTTGATGTGCAGGACGGACGCGTTCCCCACGGGCGTGGGGATGAACCGCCCCATGGGGCGACGCAGTAGGGCAATTTGCCGCGTTCCCCACGGGCGTGGGGATGAACCGTCACGATTGCCGGCGCCACCGCGCCGACGCTGGCGTTCCCCACGGGCGTGGGGATGAACCGCCGGGTTCGGCACGATGCGTCGGCCGTAGATCGCGTTCCCCACGGGCGTGGGGATGAACCGGCCCGGGAAATCCATGTGCTTGGCCTCGGGGCGCGTTCCCCACGGGCGTGGGGATGAACCGTCTGAGGCGTGGGCGCAGAGCATGGTGCGGATGCGTTCCCCACGGGCGTGGGGATGAACCGCCAGGTGTGCCCTGCTCCACCGCCTCCAGCACGCGTTCCCCACGGGCGTGGGGATGAACCGTTATGGGCGCTATCAACCGAACGCACTGGGAAGCGTTCCCCACGGGCGTGGGGATGAACCGGCGTGGAGGGTAACGGGAAAACCTGGCTGTCAGCGTTCCCCACGGGCGTGGGGATGAACCGTTGAAACCGATGATCGCCGGGGGCGCGGCCTTGCGTTCCCCACGGGCGTGGGGATGAACCGAATCGGCAGTCTGATGAACAACGCCGCCGCCGGCGTTCCCCACGGGCGTGGGGATGAACCGGCTCACGACGAACTGGGGCAGGGCGACATGGCGCGTTCCCCACGGGCGTGGGGATGAACCGGCGACGCATGCGCATTCAGCCCTGACGGTGGAGCGTTCCCCACGGGCGTGGGGATGAACCGATGGGTTAGCCATGCGCAGTTCGATCACGCTGGCGTTCCCCACGGGCGTGGGGATGAACCGATACTGCCAGAGGACAACATCCGCACCGTCACGCGTTCCCCACGGGCGTGGGGATGAACCGCGTGGAAACGTGCTATGGGGCTGCGCGCCAATGCGTTCCCCACGGGCGTGGGGATGAACCGGCCAAGGTACTGCCCGGCGTAGCCGATGAGGCGCGTTCCCCACGGGTGTGGGGATGAACCGCCCTCGCGGCTGCGATCCAGGTAGTCGTCCAGGCGTTCCCCACGGGCGTGGGGATGAACCGCCTGATGTGTGTGGCCTACGCGATGAAGCAGAGCGTTCCCCACGGGCGTGGGGATGAACCGACCAGCACGGCGAGTTTTTCGGGCGTATCAACGCGTTCCCCACGGGCGTGGGGATGAACCGACATTGGCATCGTCGAGCATGGCGGCCGAGAGGCGTTCCCCACGGGCGTGGGGATGAACCAACTTCTTCTGCGACGCCGCCGTCATGGAGTCGGCGTTCCCCACGGGCGTGGGGATGAACCGAACAGCACGCGCTTGCCGGCCTCCTCCATCGGGCGTTCCCCACGGGCGTGGGGATGAACCGGCACGCCGGCATCGCGCCACATCTGCACCACGGCGTTCCCCACGGGCGTGGGGATGAACCGAACGGCGCCACCGGCCCCGCCTCGGTTTCCGGCGCGTTCCCCACGGGCGTGGGGATGAACCGAAATGCTGGCTGGCCTTCGTCGGCTGGATTCGGCGTTCCCCACGGGCGTGGGGATGAACCGGCGTATGGTCGTGGCTAGCATCAGCACGCAGCGCGTTCCCCACGGGCGTGGGGATGAACCGGCCTATGCCGATCTCGCAGATGCGGCCGGGAAGCGTTCCCCACGGGCGTGGGGATGAACCGCTGAACACCGGAGCCCGGTGGCCCTTCGTGCGGCGTTCCCCACGGGCGTGGGGATGAACCGGCATCGCGGACACTCCGCAGCGCCGCGGCCGCGCGTTCCCCACGGGCGTGGGGATGAACCGATCGAGCGCGTGGCCTTCACGCGCAAGGTCATGCGTTCCCCACGGGCGTGGGGATGAACCGCTCACGCAGGCTGACTGGCTGTACTGTCCGCGCCGGCCGAACTTTGACCACCTTGGTCAATATTCGGCCGGCGTCAACAGCCATGCTGCTCAACAGTGTGCTGCCCGTTGCCTACTTCGACCGGATGGGGGTACCCCGACTCTCCTGACCTCAAGCGCTCGAACCGCCCGGTGCGGACCCGCATGCCGGGTGGTGTGGGAGGGGTCGGTCAGGTAGTCTGGCTGCCCCTATCCCGATCGCCAACACGCCTGAGCTTCGAACTGATCGCAGGCCTCGGGCAATGCCCTTGCTGCGGCAGCGCCGGCAAAAGACTTCGCTTGTGACACAGTAAGATTAAGTTCGCAGCATTGGCCCCCAAGCCGCCGATCCAAGCCTGCCCCCAGGCTCGTTCCCCAATCCAATCCCGCGCCCGGCGCCAGGCACCAATCTCCCTGGACAAGATTGACAATCATTTAAAAGCTGTATAGTGCGTAAACGGACGCTCGCCCCATTGCTCGATCCGTGATTGACGTGCGCTGGGCGACGCCGTAGCGAACGATGGGCGCAACTTGCGCTATGCGCCAGCGGTCGGGGCCGATCTGACGCCAGTGCCGCCCGTTGGCGAGGGGCGTCTGCCGCGTCCGAAGGCATAGACGTGAGTTGCTTCCTGTCAGCGGTCCTGGCTTGCAATTGAGGTTGTAGGCCGATGGCAGGGCTGGATCAAGCGTGGCCTTTCGTGTGGCGCCGGTTGGCGGCCTCCTTCATTTCCGTCACGGTTTTGCTGGCTCTTGGGTCCTTACCGGTGCGGGCGCAGGATCACGTGGTCCGGGCAGCAGTCTTCGAGGACGTCTCGGGGGCCCTCGAACTCGAAGCGGCCGCGCAGCGGGCATTCACGCCATGGACGCAGCGCCTGTTGCTCGAACACATCGCATCCAGTTACTGGGTACGGCTCGAGATAGAGTCGAGTCCACCCGGACCAGGGGCGGTGACGCCACCGCAAGCCGCCCGTTCCGGGCCGCAACAGCTGGTCCTGTTCATCGAGCCCCCGTACCTTGGTGAGGTCACGCTTCATGACCCACGGCGTCAGGAGGCCAGTCCGGCGCGCGCAGGCATGGGGCAGTCCCAGGAAGACGCGGAATTCCCGACCAGCAAGCTGTCATTCCTAGTGACCGTCCATGCCGGTGAACCGCCGCGCACGGTGTGGCTGCAGATCAAGCCGCTGCGGCGGGTGTTCGTGGAGGTGCATGCCGTGCCGCTGCATGCGGCTTTGCTGTCGGAGCAACACCGGCTGACGCGGCGCCTCATCTCGCACGGCTTCCAGTTCATCTGCCTGGGGTTGGGCCTGTACCTGTGGTGGCGCGAGCGTGACGCGCTGATGGGGCTGTTCGTGGCCCGGCAGACGCTGATGATCGGCATGTTCCTGGTTTCCGATGGCCTGCTGCGTGTTCCCACCTGGGACAACGGCCCCTCGGTGCCTGCGCTAGTCTGTTTTGGCCTCATGTTTTCGCTGGCGGTCAATGCGCTGTTCCAGCGAGCGTTCATGGGCCTGTTCCCCATACCTCGCGCGGCGCTGCGGCTTTGGTGGGGGCCGTTTGCGCTGTTCCCGGTCGCACTCGTGCTGGTTATCGGCGGGCGCGTCGATCTGGCACAAAAGGTGAACGAAATCGGGATCGCCGCGACGCCGATGCTGTTTTTCGGCCTCTACGTGTTCGCGGTCATCGCGTCCAGGCTGCGCAAGGCGGGGAAGGCGGGGCAGGCGCGCAACGATGCAGAACTGCCGCTGCAGTGGCTGCTGCCCCTGGTGCTGACGGCGATCGGGCTGCACATGCTCTGGTCCCTGCACTTCATGGGCCTGGCGACGCAGGGCGCCTTCCTGGCGGGCGGCGCAATGGTCCAAGTCAGCACCAACGCGGCGCTGATCAGCGTGGTGCTGCTGATCCGCGCCCAGCGAAAAAGGCGTGCGCGCACGGAGGTCATCACGCAACTCCGGCTGGCTGAAGAGCAGGAGCGGCTGGAGCGCGACCGGCGGCGGGAATCGACGGAGTTCCTGGCGATGCTGACGCACGAACTCAAGACGCCGCTGTCGATCATCCGCATCGCGCTGTGCACGCCAGAGCTGACGACGACCTCACGCGTGCGTGCAGAGCGCGCCGTCATGGACATGAGCAAGGTGATTGACCGCTGTGCCCAGGTCGACTTGCTCCAGGAGGATGAGCCAGCCCCGGCCCGCCTCGACGCCTGTTTGGTGGACCTGGTTCACGACATCGTCGCGAATTGCGGGCAGCCCGATTCGGTGGACCTGCAGGTCGACGACGACGCGCCGAACCGCGAGGTCGACGCGCGCCTGCTGGGCACCATCGTGGCCAATCTGCTGGACAACGCGCTGAAGTACAGGGCGCCACACAGCCAGGTGCTTATTCGCGTGGCATCACTCGCCCTTGATGAGCGGCCCGGCGTCGCAGTGTGTGTGCGCAACCTGCCGGGTGCTTCGGGATGGCCTGAGCCCGATCGTGTCTTCAAGAAGTACTACCGCAGCAACGGCGCACGCCGGTTCACCGGCTCCGGGCTCGGTCTGCACCTGGCCGAGCGCCTGGCGCAGCGCCTGGGCGGTGAATTGCGTTACGCGCCAGATGCCACGCGCGTGCAGTTCGCCCTTTGGCTGCCCGCTTGATTGGCTTCGAGTCCGGCGGTGCCTGGGGCACGCCGGGGAAGGCTTCTGAAGGCTTATTCCGGGCCCGGTGCGTAAGGTGCACGCTCCCCACCCACCACGGAGCGAACGACGATGACTGCAACGAGAAACACTGTGATGCGAGCCGCGCTGCTGCTTGCCGCCGTCGGGCTGGCGGCGCCCGCGATGGGCCAGAAGGCCCCGCTGGCAGCCGCGAAGCAGCAGGCGCAGGCCGCAGCCCAGGAGTTGGCAGCCATGGAGACCCAGGCGCTGCAGCACCACACTGATCTGCAGCGCATGTTGCGTGACTTGCAGGCTGTCCAGACGCCGGATCAGGCCAAGAAGTATCAAGCCGATCTGATGCGGGATGGCGCGTCGATGGGCGATCACGCACGCATGTTCAGGGCGTGGCGCGAGCGTGCCGCGCAAGTGAACGCCAGCGGCGGTGCGGACGGGCCCCGCGTGGATGCGCGGGTCGACACGCTGAACCAGCAAGTGGCGCAGACCGGCGGCGAAGTGGAGGCGCAGATGCGCAGAGTCGCCGCCCTGCACCCGCCCATCGGCCAGGTGTTCAAGCAATACCGCAGCCTGCTGCACTGAGGGCCGTATTGGGTCGCACCGTGTCATCCCACTTCGTCCCCTACACACCCATGACCACCCCATGACCAACATCAACATGAAGAGCCGTCTGCTGCTGCTGAAGCTGCTGATCCTGCTGGGCGGCGCCCTGCTGCTCAATACCAGCGCCCATGCCTGCAAGTGGTATGACGCCAAGTGCCAGGCCAAGGAGGCCGCAGTCAAGGCGGCCAGAGCGGCCGCTGCGGCCCAGGAGGAGGCGGCCAGGGCCGCCCAACAGGCCGCGGCTGCCGCCGATGCGGCGGCCAGGCAGGCGGCGGACCAGGCGGCCGCGGCCGCCGCCGCCGCCAAGGCCCAGGCCGACGCGGCATTCGCGGCGTTGGTGGCCGAGAAGCGGCAGGAGTTGGACCGGCTCAAGTCCACCTATTCGCAGGCGGGCAACTTCACCCAGAACGAGTTCAGCCGGGTGGCCGCCGCAGCCAACCCCTTTGTCTCGCCCTTCGTCAGCATGGTGCAGGGTTGCATGGGCGAGATCCAGTCCGAATCGGCCGGCCTGATGGCCCTGGCCGACCAGGAGGTGGCCACGGGCAGCATCAACGGCGCCTTTCAGGACGCGTCAGATGACCGGGCTGCTTGCGCCACGGCGATCACCAGCGCAGCGCAAGAGCTGGCGCGCCAGGGGCAGAAGCTGGCACCGGCCGAACTCGACGCCATCTCCAAGGCCATCCATCAGGCCGGCCCTTGCCTGACAAGGCCCGACACCTGCGCCGCCCAGGCCCTGGAAAGTTTCTACAACGCCGAGATCCAGGACCTGGTGAAGGCCGCCACCAGAACGGCGGTCAACAGCACCGCCACCGTGACCAGCGGTGTGACCGGCGTGCTCAACGGCGCCGGTGAAGTGACGGAGGCGCTGTACCGGGTGATGCGGGAGATTCCCACCGGCAAGCTCACCGACCAGGGCAAGCGCGATCTCTACGCGGTGATCAAGTTCCTGAAGTTGGAAAAATCGGGCGGCACCGTGGGCCTGTTCTTCGCACCGGCTCAATCGGCGGGCGCAGGTGCTGCGCTGTACTACACGATGGCCTTCGACACCCGGAACGCGACGCCGACCTTCCGATTCCTGTTGAGCTCAGCCCCCATGGTGGGCACGGATACCACCGTCAAGCTGGGCCTGTTCTGGTCACCGCACTCGGGCAATGAAGTGGCCAACAAGTCGATCGGCTATCCCGTTCCGGTTCCCATTCCGGACGTGCCGCCGATGTACAGCGGCATGCTCTATCCGCAGTGGTTGATGCCGGCGCTCACCGCGAACCTGACGCAGGACCTGAACAACATCAAGGACAGCCTGTCGAAGTCGCCCACCTTCATGGCGGGCTTCATGTTCGGCGTGAACACCGGCTGGATTCCGACGGCGCTTCCGGTCGCTCCGCTCAGGACGCAGATCCTGAACATGACCAACTGAGCCGGCCCAGCGGGCGGTTGAATGAACAGGGTGGTCATGACGCGCATTCGATTGAGCATCGTCGTGGTCGAAGACCATGATGACCTGCGAGCGCAATTGGTCGAGTTGCTCGCGCAGCATGGCCACACCGTGCATGGCCTGTCCTGCGCCGAAGCGATCGACGAGCAGTGCGGCGGCTGCCCGGTCGACCTGCTCATCGTCGACCTCAACCTGCCCGGCGAAGACGGCTTGAGCCTGGCGCGCCGCTTCCGCGCCGCGCAGCCGGGGGCAGGCATCTTCGTCACCACGGCGCGGGACCAGCTGGCCGATCGTGTGGCCGGTTACGAAGGCGGCGCCGACATCTACTTCTCCAAGCCCGTGGCGCCGGCCGAATTGCTGGCCGCAGTGCAGGCACTGGCGCGCCGCGTGGAATCAACGCTGCTTGGCGCGCCGGCCGCCCCGGCCTCCCTGAAGCTCGAAACCGCGAGGCTGGTGCTGCACGGGCCGGTGGGCAACATCGCCGTCACGAACGACGAGGCCTTGATCCTGGCTGCGCTGGCGCGCGCGGCCAGCCGCCGCCTGGAGAGCTGGCAGCTGCTCGAACTGCTGGAGAAGACGACCCGGGACGTCTCGAAGGCCAACCTCGAAATCCGCCTGGTGCGCCTGCGCAAGAAGCTGGCCCAGGCCGGCGCCACGGGCCCCACCATCCGGGCGCTGCGAAACCAGGGCTACCAGCTCTGCGTGCCGCTGCAAGTGCTGTGAGGCACCCGCAGCTGGCCGGTGGGCGAGCGGGAACGCGGGCCAGCGCGCGCTGCGCTGGAAGGCTTGTGAAGGTTTCGTCACCGGCATCTCCCTAGGATGCCGACGATCAGCCGATGTGCATCGAACCCTGCTGTGCCGGGCGCGCCAGGGGCTGGGTCCAAGAGACTTGTTCGCAAGGGCAGGTCATCTCACTGTGGAGTTGGTGATGCAGAGGTTGCGGTGGCGGCGCATGACGCAAGACGGATTGGCCGCAGCGGCTCGTCGATGCGATCCGTCGTGGCCGGGTCGCCGGGCCCGGCCGCCATCCCTGCTGCTGGCGGTGAGCCTGGCCGCGCTGCTCATCTCGGGCTGCGCCCCGCTGCGCCCTGCAGCGCCGGCCTCCGCCGGCCTGGAAACACGCATCACGGCACCGTTGGCCACGCTGGACGCGGGCATCGGCAAGCTGTTGGCGTCGATCGACGCCGGCCGGGTTCGAACGGATCCGCAGCGTCGCATGATCAAGGCGCTCGAATTCGTGCGCGAGCACCAGCTCGACAAGGCATCGCATGAACTGAACGCCGCCCTGCATCTGGATCCCACTAGTTCGCTGGCGCAGATGCTCAATGCCTTTGTCTATCAACTCATGGCGCGCGATGGCGACAGCGCCAAGCTGGTGCTCGCCGAACAGGGCTATCTGCTGTCTGCGCAGTTCGACAAGTCGAACTGGGTCGCGCACTACATGCTGGGCATGCTCTTTTTCGAGCAAAGGGACTTCAAGTCGGCACAAAGGGAGTTGGCCGATGTCTTGCTCTTCATCGGCGAGGACGAGGAGGTTTTGCTGCGCATGGTGGCCGCCTCGTACTACGCGGGCGACCCGGTCACGGCCTCGGCCTGCCTGCAGCGCCTGCGTGCCCTGAGTCCGCAGGACCCCGAGGTGCTGCGCCTGTCCGCACTGGTCAGCGCCGCCATCGGCGAGCAGGTTCGCGCCGAGCATTGGGTCGAGCAATACCAGCGATCCGGGCCCGCGCCCCAGGAGCTTCAACACCTGCGATCCAGAGTGCAGCAGTGGAACCTGGCGCACCGCGCATCGGCCATGAACGACACGACGGTGGCCAAGGTGCCGGTGCAGTTTGGCGGTGCACCAGCGCAGGGGCAGATTCAGGGCGGCTCGCCCTTCGGGGCCGCGCCAGGCGCCGCACCCGCGACCAACCCGTGGGGCGGGGCGCCTGCGGCCAATGGCGCGGCCACCCCGGGCGGCGCGGCGAAGGTGGGCGGCACACGCATGGTGCTGGTCGACGTGGTGATCATGCTGACTGCGGACACGCTGAGCACGTCCAAGGGCGTCAACCTGCTCAACGCCTTGTCCGTGCAGTTCAGCCGGCAGCTGTCCACCAATCGAACCACTTCCTCCACCGGCGATGGCGGCGCGGCGGGCGAAGCGGTCAACACCGCGGTCAACATGACCCGGGCCATCAACATCCCGATGTTGACCTACTCGTTGAACATCGCCAACGCGAACACCGATCTCAACGAAGTGCTGGCCCGGCCGACGTTGGCGGCGCTGGATGGCGTGGCGTCGCAATTTTTTTCCGGCACCAACCTCAGTGCTGCGGTGGTGGCCACGGGCACGCAAGGCGGCAGCTCGATCCAGATCGAGAAGAAGGTGGGCGTCAAGCTCACGGTGCTGCCCACGTTTCTGGCGGACAACCGACTTCGCCTGAACATCGATGCCCAGCGCACATTCCTGAAGCCACCGAACAGCAACGTCGATTTCACCTACAAGCTGGAAGTGTCCGAGATCGCCGTCAACGCCAATGTGGTGATGGAGTTCGGCGAGACCCTGATCCTTGGTGGACTCTCCGAGAAGGAAACGACCTACACCCGCGACGGTGTGCCCGTGCTCCAGGACATTCCCGGGGTTCAGTATTTGTTCGCCAGCCGCCACGACAGCAATTTCCAGCGCTCGGTGCTGATGTTGATCACCCCGAGGCTGCCGCAGTACACCTACCGCAACGAGGACCGGCCGCCCCCTCGCGCCGGTGCCGCGTCTGCGGCTGGCGGGGCCGAGGTTGCCGGCGGGGCCGCCGCCGGCTCGGCAGCGCAGGCGGCGCGGGCGGAAACCTCTGAAGAAGAGCCCCCCAGCATGAAGGAGCTTCGGGCGCGTTATGGCGATTGGTTCAAGCCCTATCCGACCCTGGCATCGGTGTTCAACCACCTGAACCGGTCGTCGATGTACCGCGAATTCCGAACCGGTGACGTGGCACTGGAGCGGTGGGACCAGCAAAGCTCCCTGGTGCAACGGCTGCGGCAGGCCTTTGACTTCCTGTTCTTTTGATCGCCCGTGAAAACAGCCGCCATGCCCACGCCCGCATCCAGCCCCCACGCGCCCAGGCCGCCAGCACGCCGAACAGGCCGACGGTTGCTGCCGTTGCTGTCGTTGCTGCCGGCCCCGGCGTGGGCGCTGGTGTGGGCATTGGTAGGGGCGCCCGCCATGCTGGCGATATGCACCATGCCCGCGCGTGCCCAGGCCCCGGTGGAGGCCTTTCAGGACAAGCTGGTCACGATCGGCACGGCCTCGCGTTCGGGCAGCTTCTTTCCCATCGGCACCAAACTCTGCGAAATCGTCAATCGCAGCCGCAACACCGACCTCGTGCGCTGCGTGGCCTATGCGACATCGGGCTCTGAGTACAACACCAAGGCGGTGATCACGGGCGACCTGACCATGGGGATGACGCGCTCGGACCTAGCGTACGCCGCCTACCGCCATGTCGGCAATGACGGCGAGCTCAACGGCCAGCGCCTGCGCCTGGTGATGTCGCTGTATCCCATGCCGGTGGTCGTGATCGTGAAGCGGTCATCCGGCATCGCCAGGCTGGATCAGTTGGCGGGCCATTCGATCAACTACGGCAACGAGGGCTCGGGTCAGCGTTCCGAGGTCGAGATGCTGGTTCATGCACTGCAGTTGACGCGGGCCAGCTTTTCGCGCGTCACCGAACTCAACACGACCGACATGGGCAAGGCGTTCTGCGAAGGGCGCGTGGACGTGATCGTCGAGGCGCTGGGCAATCCGTCGGCGTTCTACCAGCGCATGATCGAAAAGTGCGACGGCCGGATGCTTTCGTTCACGCCGGATCTGGTGGCCCGCATCGCCCACGACTACCCGCTCGTTCGGCCGATGGTGGTGCCCGGCGGGCTCTACGCCGGACATGCCACGCCCACCCTCACGGTGGGCTACCGCGCGGTGTTGGTGACCAATGCGCATGTCAGCGACCCGGCGGTGCAGCGCTTTGTCCGCAATACGCTCGACCATCTGCCGGAATTGAGAAACCTGGATCCCGTGCTGGCGTATCTGGACCAGGAACAGCTGCTGGACGCCAGTGGCCCGGTGCCGCTGCACGACGCCGTCAGGCGGGCCTTGGCCCATGCGGGAGGCGCCCCATGAGCGCGGCTGACAGGGGCGCCTTCAAGATGGCTGCCGCTTTGCGTCGCGGCCTCGTGGTGGTGCTTGGCGTGCTGGCCCTGAACGCGAATGCGGGTGAAGAGGGCGCGCTGGCCAGGCTCCGCTGGACCTGGTCCTGCACGCTCTGCGACCTGCGTTATGAATCGTTTGCCGGGCGGCAATTTTCCCCCGGTGTCAACTTGTCTGGGGCCTACCTCTTCGACACCAATTTCACCAAGAGCTCGTTGATCGAAGCGAACTTCAGCAGCGCCGTGCTCATCAGCGCCCGCTTGCAGATGGCGGACCTGACGCGGGCTCAGCTGAACAAGGCATCGCTCCAGGACGCCAACCTTCGCGGAGCCACATTGCTGGGCGCCAGCCTGGTCTACGCCGATCTCAGCCGGGCGGTGCTCCAGGCCGCAGAGCTCTCCGGGGCCGACTTGTCGAGCGCCACCCTGGTGCACGCGCAGATGCGCGAGGTGTTTGCCGTCGGCACCGTTCTTCGCGGCGCCGACCTGCGCCACGCCAATCTCGCCCAGGCCCGGCTGGCAGGTGCCGACCTGGAGGGGGCGGACCTGCGCAACGCCAGCCTCGTGGGGGCGCGCCTGTCGACGGCAAGCCTTCGCGATGCGCGGCTGCGCGGCGCCAACCTGCAGCGGGCGAAGCTGGACTTCGTCAATCTGCGCCAGGCGGACCTGCGCGACGCCCAGTTGCAGGGGGCCGATCTGACGGGATCCAACCTCGAAGACGCGGAACTCTCCGGCGCCGATCTCACCGGGGCCCTGATGAGCGGCATCGTCGATGACGAGGCCAATTACTGCGGCGCCAGGCTGCCCTCCGGAGGCATCGGCCCGTGCAAGAAGTGAACGCTGCCATGGTCCGGCCGGGCGCTGTGGGCCGAGGCGCGCAAGCGCGCCCGGGCCGATGGTTCGCCGCCTTGATGGCGCTGGTGCTGCTGCTGCTGTGCATGCTGACACTGCTTCATTTGCATCGCCTGCGGCAATCGCTGGAAAGCCTGAGGTCGGCCCAGGTCGGGGTGTCGGCCCTGGATCTGAACAGCGACATTGAGCGCTCGCTGCGCATAGGCATGCCGCTGCGTGACAACGCCCAGTTGCAGGTCATGCTGGACCGGGCCCGACGCCAAAATCCTTCGATCGTCTCGCTGCACCTGGTGGAACTGGGGCAGGGCGTCGGTGTCGAGCGGTGGCGATCGGGGGCGCCGTGGGATGACCGCCCCGCGCTGGCCCGTGCGCTGGCCGGGAAGAAGGATCCTGTGTCGCTGGGGCAGGATGTTCATGGGAACCAGATGCTGGCCTGGCGGGTTTCCGATGACCTGGGTCAGGTGGTGGCGGCCATGGTGGTGGTGGTCGACGGCGATGATCTGCGCGCAGCAATGCGCACGGCGGCGCGGCAGCTGGCCTATGCCGCCGCCGCCGCCGCCATGGGCCTGGCCCTGGTGCTCGGTCTCGGCCTGCGCCGGGCCTGGCCGGCCTTGGTGTCTGGCACCACGGCCGACCTGGCGCACCAGTCCGTGCGCGCCAAGGATGGCGCGCGCGTGGTGGCAGACGAGCCTGACAGGCGCGGGATGCGCAAGCTGGCCACATGGGTCCTGGTTTCCTGTGTTACGGCCGCGTTTGCGTTGACCGCGTTTTCGCTCCATGAGTTCAAGACACTGCTGCTGCCCAGGGTCATGGCCAAGGCGCAGATGGTCGGGTTGTCTGTTCGTGCAACGCTTGACAACGCGGTCCAACTGGGGGTTCCATTCGAAGCGTTGGTCGGCATGCCGGAGTACCTGCAGGCGCTGCGTGCAGACCACCCGGAAGTCGCCGACATCGCGATCACCAGGCCTGCTGTGCAGAGCGATCAGCGCAAAGGCTTCCTGCGTGAGGGCTACCGTGCACTGGGCGCCGGCGCCGATCTGGTCACTGGCACGGGCCTGGTCACGGTCACCTTGCCAGCGGTGAGGGACGGTGTCGGCGTCGCCATCGCCATTCGCGCAACCTATGTCGACGAAAAGCTGCTGGGCATGGCGGCTGACGCCGTCATCGTCCTGATTGTCTTCATGGCGATTGATCTGGAGGTGGCGGCCTACTTCATCCGGCGCTGGGCCGTCGCGCCTGTGCAGCCCCGTGTGCGACACGGTTGGGCGTCGGGCGGGCACGAGGCTTCGGCGACACTGGCCACCACAGCAACGGCCGACGACGTTCGCCTGTCCATCTTCCTCTTCGTCCTGGCCGAGGAACTGCTGCGCGCCTTCTTTCCGCTCTATGTCCAAGGTTTTGCGCAGAACGCATGGGGCATGGACCTGCAGTGGGTGGTGGCGGCGCCGCTCATGGTCTACATCGCCGTTGCGGGCTCGATGACGCTCGCCGGGGCGCCCTTCATCGACAGGCTCGGCATTCGGCGGGCCATCGCGATCAGCGTGTGCCTGCTGGCGGCCAGCTTCGTCGGCCTGGCGGTGGTCGGTGCGCTGTGGCAGGTGCTGTTGCTGCGAGCAGCCAGCGCCACGGCCTACGCCATCGCCACGGTGGCCTTTCAGGCCTACATCAACCGCTGCGTGCTGGCCACCAAGTCGACCGGGCGCGGTTTGACGGTGTTCGTCGGGGCCGTCACCGCAGCCTGTGTCTGCGGTGCGCCCATCGGCGCGGCCTTGGCCGACGGACTGGGGGCGCAGTCGGCGCTGTACTGCGCCGCGCTGCTGGCCGCCAGTGCCTGGTGGGCGCTGCCCACCGGCTGGGCCCGGCAGCCGCTGTTCCTGGCCGTGCGCCGCGACGCCGGGGCGCTGGCGCCCGGCCGCGACCTTGCCGCAGGGTTCATCGCGCTGCTTCGGCAGCGTCGGATCCTGATGCTGCTGGTGGCTGCGGTCATTCCAGGCAAGTTGCTGCTGGCCGGTGTGCTGTTCTACGCCACACCGCTGCTGCTGCAGCAGTACGGCTTGTCGCAGGCGGCCATCGGCCAGTTCTTCATGATCTTCTATGCCACCCTGATGCTGGGTAATGCCTTGCTGAGTCGATTCGGCGGCGGTACCCGACGCCAATTGCAACTGATTGCCATGGGCGGGCTGATCAGTGGTGGCGGCTGCATGGCGCTGTGGCTGTGGCATTCGCCGCTGGCGCTGGCCATCACCATCCTGTGCATCGGTGTCGGGCAGTTCATGGTCCAGTCGCCCGCGACGGCCGTGCTGTTCGAAGTCTTGCGCCAGGACGCGCCGGGCGCTTCCGCCACACAGGCCATCTCGCTTTTCCGCGCTGTCGAGCGTGGTGGCAGCCTGCTTGGCGCCACCGTGGCTGCGGGGCTGGTGGTGCCGGCGGGGCTGCAGGGCGCCGCCGTGGTGATGGGCGCCATCGCCTTGCTGATGTGTTCGGTTTCTTGGGCGCTACTGCGTGATGAGGCCAGGCGGCCGGCGGGTTCCCCATGAGCGCGAACCGGATGTCCCTGCGCTGCCTCTGCACGGGGCTGCTGGTCATTGTCGCGGCGCTGTGGTCGCCGGCGAATTCCGTGGCGGCGCCCTCGAAGACCTTTCACATCATCATGGTGGTCTTTCGCGGCTGCGAGGACGCCTGCAAGGGCTTCCAGGACTACTGGAAGTCTCGCGACGTGAAGGTGAACATCGAGGTGCTGGACGCCGCGACGGATATCTCCAGGCTGCGGGAGTTCGTCGGCGTCGTCAAAGCCCGAAAGCCCGATCTGCTGGTCACCTGGGGCACATCGACCGCGGTGGAGATGCTGGGCACCGTCGACGCGGTGAATGCACAACGGCATGTCACCGACATACCGAGCCTTTTCATGATCGTGTCGTCGCCCACGGGCGCAGGGCTGGTGCGCAGCCTGGCGAGCTCGGAGCGCAACTTCAGCGGCACGCTCTACATGCTCTCTGCGGACGCAATCCTGAAGGCGGCCAGCATGTATGTGCCGTTGCGGCGGGTGGGCTTGCTGCTCAACCCCAAGGAACGCAATTCAACGGTATTTCTGGAGGAGCTTCGGCGCCAACGGGCCGTGGAGGGCCTGGAGGTCGTCGCGCGTCCTATCGGCCTGGACGCAGCCGGCAAGCTCGATGCGCAAACCTTGCCGGCGCTGGTACGGGGGCTGGCCGATGAAAAGGTCGACGCGATCATCATGCCGCCAGACAGCTTCCAACTCCTTCACAAGGATCTGATCACCCATGCGGCGGTCGAGCGCGGCATGCCGGTGATTGCTACGGCAGAGGTGGCGGTCCGAGAGTCGGAGGCACTGCTCGGGGTTGTCAACCGGTATTCGCTGGTGGGCCGCATGACGGCCCTCAAGGCCGAGCAGATCCTGGTCGGGGGCTTGCGCCCGCGGGACATTCCGATGGAGTCGCCGCCCGGCTTCTCCTACATCGTCAACATGCAGGTGGCAGCGAAACTGCATCGCTACCCGCCAATGAAGGTACTGAAGATGGCAGAGATCGTTCAGCGGGAGGCGCCATGAGTGCTGAAGCCGCCCAGCGGGTGTCTTTTCCGGACTTGCACGAGCCCGTCAAGCTCAGGGGCAGGGATTTCCTGGCGCTGGATCAATTCGCGAGAACGGATCTGGATCGGATACTCGCATTGGCACGCACCTTCAAACGTATGGGGCGCGCGAGTCACCATCTGGACTTGCTCGATGGCAAGACACTGCTTACGCTCTTCTTCCGCGGGTCCACGCGCACGCGCCTGTCGTTCGCGGCCGCCATGCAGCAACTGGGCGGATTTGTCCAATGCCCAGACGCGCAGGACATGCGCCTGAACCTGGATGATCGCCCCGGCAAGGGCGAGTCACTCAAGGACACCGCGCGGGTGGTTGAGCGTTATGTTGATGCTGTCGGCATTCGTGTCGGCGGTGCCATCGGCCCCCCGGACGCGGCGCCGCGTCCGGGCCGGGGTGACCAGCTCATGGAGCAGTTCGCTCACTGGTGCGGCGCGCCGATCATCAACATGGGCTCGGACCTTCATCATCCAACGCAGGCCCTGGCCGACCTGATGGTGATGCAAGAGCAGTTCGGGGACCTCCGAGGCAAAAAGCTGGTGGTGATGTGGGCGTACTCGCCCTCCCTGCGCAATCTGGTGTCGCCCTTAAGTTGCCTCATGGCGGCCTCCATGTTCGGCATGCACTGCACGCTGGCGCATCCGCCGGGATTCGACCTGGACGCGCCGACGCTGGAGCGGATTCGCCAGGTCGGCCGCGCAAATCAAGGCCGCCTGGAGGTGGCGCATGAGTTGGGCAGCGCGCTGTCGGGTGCGCATGTCGTCTTTGCGCGCAATTGGTGGTCGCCAAACTACTATGCCAACACTGCGGACGAAGAGTTGCGCCTGGCGCAGCGGTATCGCGACTGGCGCCTGACGCGCGATTGGATGGCTAGGACCGAGGCGGCCCGGTTCATCCACTGCATGCCGTTCGATCGTGGCCTGGAGGTTGACGACGAAGTCGTCGACGGTCCCAATTCCCTGGTGTACGATCAAGCAGAGAATCTGCTGCATGTTCGCAAGGCGCTGCTGGCGCATTTGCTGGCAGACGCGAGACAGTTGAGGGGCCTCACCTAGTTTTACTGTGTCACATGCAAAGCCTTGCGTTTGCGCGCAGGCAGCAGGGGCACCAGGGTAGCGTCCTGAACAAGGCTGCGGCGATACGCAGCCGCAAGCTCATGATGGACGAGGGGACGTGGCGCCGCGTGCGCTGGGCTTCCTTGATGCGCAGCACCGCGCTGAAGCAGATGTTCCGCGGCACGGTGACGCAAACCTCGGTGTACCCACGCGAGGTGGTCAAGGAAGCTCTGGCGGTCAACGCCGGGTAACCGGCATCCCTGCCGCGATCGCCAACAACCTGAGAGGACACATCGGCCGTTGATTCGCGGTCAACCGAGCAAGTGGGCATCACCCTGCCTGCTTCGGCGCCGTTGGCGTCGCTTGAGAGGGGCACGAGCTCAAGTCGCCGTGCCCCGCTTTCTACATCAAGCCGTTTGACGACGCAGTGGGATGACTCGGGCTGTCGTCCTTGCCGAACCGTCCTGCTGGAGGGGCGGGACTGCCTGGGCAGTGGGGTGGAGGATGACCGCTGCGACGACACCTTCACGAGTCGTGTGTTCCTGGCTGGTTGTCAGTTCGGCCATGGACATCGCAGCGCCCCTCCGAAGGCGTTGCCGCCCTGCGTGCCTGATGGTCTGCTTCTTGTCCTTGAACACGGCGTCCAGGCGCTTGGCAAACGACGGCATGCACAGGTGCGTGTAGCGCAGGAGCATGCGGGTGTCACGGTGTCCGCTGAAGGCCTGCAGGTCGACCAATGACATGCCGCCGGGAATGGAACTGCCGGCATCGGCCACCCGGGAGATTGCCTCGTGCCGGAGATCGTGCACGTGAAGCGAATTGGTGCCTTCGAACCCCGCAGCCTTGCACATGCGTGCCCAGGACTTGCGCAGGGTGTCAAGCGAGAGGTTGAAGACGGTCTCGGTGTCGTGCGGCAGCTCGGCGAGGACTTCCAGCACGTCGGTCCGCAACGCCAGGGTGCGAGGGCGACCGTTCTTCGACTCCGGGATGAAGGCCGTCTGGCGCTCGAAGTCGACGTTGTCCCAGGTCAACGCCAGTGCCTCCCCGCGCCGTGCCCCGGTCATCAACTGGAAGTGCACGAACGCCTCGATGGCCGGCACATGGACGTAGGTAGCAGTGGCTTCATCCTCGAAGCGCTGACGTGCGGCCTTGATGACCTTCTTGCGGCCGTAGGTCGACCGGGCCGACGCGGCGATGGGACGGTCGGCTTCGACCAGTTCATCCAGCCGCTTGGCGATGCCCCGCTTCTGATCCTCGGCGAAGGCGGCGTCCAGCAGGCGCTCTTCCTCACCGGGGCGCAGGCGGCGGTCCCGCTCATTAAAGAACTTTGGCTTGAGGATGCCGTCCATCGGACTCTTGGCGATGGGGATGCGCCAGGTGTCGATGGCCAGGTGGCAGATGGCGGAGAACACGTCGAGGTCCCGGCAGACGGTCGATGGCTGGACGTCCTGGCAGCGCTCGTCGATGTAGTCTTGGAAGTCGGCTGGCACCAAGTCTGCGAAGGGCTTGCGGATGAAGCATGACGTCACGCCTGAGGCGCGCATCGAACGGCCCGACGGCTTCGGGAACGTCTTGCCCGCGAGGCTGGGGCAGGGGTTCTTGTGCTCGGCATAGGCCTGCGCCATGTCCACCCGTGGCAGGCCCCCGTCGACCAGGACGGCATTCATCAGGTAGGCCTCGACCTCGAAGCCCTTGTGGCGTGGCGCGACCTCGCGCAAGTAGCGCGTGATGAGGTCGCCGAAGGTGACGCTGCGGCCCTTCGCGTAGTCGATAAAGAGGCTGTTGCGACGCTCCAGCTCGATCCGAGCCTTGATGTCGATGGCCTCCTGCTCGGACCCTGCCGTGAGCGTCTGGGTGGGGTAACCCGCCTCCCGGATGCGCACCACGTAGTTGTCGTTGGCGCGTTCGAGTTGCGGCTTCAGGCCCTGGGCCCTCAGTTCGGCGATGTAGCGCTTGAGTGGCGCCTTGCGGTTTTCCGCGAAGGACCGGGTGTGTGTCTCGCTGTTCTTGACAGAGACGATGTAGCGGGATTTGTTCTCGATCGAGGCCATGCGACCAGGCTCCAAAGTTGGGGAGCAAGGTCTATGGACATCGTTTATCCGCTTCGTGCAGGTGGCGCGAAAGTGGCCAGCGTGCCACTAATTTGCCACTAATTGCGCCGAAAACAGCGAAGCTCCAACAAGTGGGGCTCCGTAACTCCCTGATTTACAAGGAAAAATCTGGTCGGGGTGAGAGGATTCGAACCTCCGGCCTCTACGTCCCGAACGTAGCGCTCTACCAGGCTAAGCTACACCCCGATGTGGCTGCGCGCACCGTGACCGGTGGGAGCCTTTGTCTGACGAACCAGTGAAACTGCTCTGCCAGACCGGTCAAAAGGATCTCTCCACCGACCGAGCACATAATTCTAGCAGGGCTTTTTGCGCGTTTGTCTCGGGCAGCGAAGAAAGTGCATTTCGGGCCTTTTCGGCTTCGCTGCGGGCGGCTTCGCGGGTGGCGTCCAGCGCACCGGTGCGGCGCACGATGGCCAGGATTTCCTCCAGCCGATCGGGCTCACCATGCTCGATGGCGTGGCGGATCAGCAGTCGCTCATCCTCGCTGCTGCGCGCCATCGCCACCAGCAGCGGCAGCGTGGGCTTGCCTTCGCGCAGATCGTCGCCGACGTTCTTGCCCAGCGCATGGGTGTCGCCCTCGTAGTCCAGCAGGTCGTCGACCAGCTGGAAGGCGGTGCCCAGCGAGCGGCCATAGTCGGCGCAGGCTTCTTCGACCTCGCGCGGCGCATCGGCCAGCACCGCGCCCAGCCGGGCGCTGGCCTCGAACAGCTTGGCCGTCTTGTAGCGGATGACGCGCAGGTAGTCGTCCACCGCCAGGTCGGGGTCGTGCATGTTCATCAGCTGCAGCACCTCGCCCTCGGCGATGACGTTGGTGGCGTCGGCCAGCACCTCCAGCACCCGCATGCGGTTGACGCCGACCATCATCTGGAAGGCGCGCGAGTAGAGGAAGTCGCCCACCAGCACGCTGGCGGCATTGCCGAACAGGGCGTTGGCGGTCTGCCGGCCGCGTCGCAGCGACGATTCATCGACCACGTCGTCGTGCAGCAGCGTGGCGGTGTGGATGAATTCCACCGTGGCCGCCAGCTCGAAGCGCTCGGCGCCGGTGAAGCCCAGCGCCTCGGCGAACAGCAGCACCAGGCGTGGCCGGATGCGTTTGCCGCCCGCGCTGACGATGTAGTGCGAGATCTGGTTGATCAGCGCCACGTCGGACGACAGGCGCAGGCGGATCACCGCATCGACCTGCTGCATGGCATCGGCCATCGGATCAACGGCAGCCGAAGCGGGGGCGGGGAGGTCGGTCACGGTGGCTTGAGGGGCTCGGAACAACCGCAAATTATAGGGAGGCCGCCGGTGGCCGAAGCGCCGCCCCCCATGGGGTGATGCTAGGCCGCCCTCGATCGCCTGTGCCAGGGTTCCGTTGCGCCGTGAATTCCCGGTACGACTGCGCTATACTCTAAGGTTCCTCCGGCCAAGCCGGTGGAGCTGGCTGCCTACCAGGCGGCTGGGTAGAAGACACATCGCTTTTGAAAGAGGCACTTATGTACGCGCTCATAAAAACCGGTGGCAAGCAATTCAAGGTTGCTGCCGGCGAA